>Ga0070698_100002085_pt1 | contig 22202 bp, 26 predicted proteins | sample KBSK1502metaG_FD_65477 | JGI IMG/M metagenome (GOLD analysis project Ga0070698, IMG submission 65477) | Corn, switchgrass and miscanthus rhizosphere microbial communities from Kellogg Biological Station, Michigan, USA - KBS K1-50-2 metaG | ecosystem: Host-associated > Plants > Roots >...
CGGCGGGATTCCAATCCTTCCGTTCGTGTATGGCACCGGGTGATCACGATCGCGGGCGAGGAGTAGCGGCCCGTCGAGATCGATCCAGTTCGCGAAGCTTGCCAGAAGGCGAGCGGGCGCGATCCCGAGCGAAGTGCAAACCATGCAACCGATCAGTAACTTGAAGCCGCTGTCGCGGGCGCGCTCGCACAAGCGCAGCGCTTCGGTCAGCCCGCCGGTTTTATCGAGCTTTACGTTAATGACTTCATAACGATTCGTCAGACGAGGAAGATCGCCAGTCGTGTGGCAACTCTCATCGGCGCAGACTGGAATCGGATGATCCAGAACTTCGAGGACTTGATCGGTTTTCGCCGGGAAGGGTTGTTCGATCAGCTCCACGCCTAATTGTTTTAGAGCCGGGACAATTTTCTGATAATGCTCAGGCGACCACGATTCATTTGCGTCGATGAACAAACGCGTCTCGGACGCGGCCTCGCGCACGGCCTCGACTCGCGCAAGGTCCGGATCGTCGCCTCCAAGTTTGAGCTTCAGAATCCCTGGCACGCCAAAGCCGTGTGGAAACGCGGCGGCACTCGCTGCCGCTCCCATTTTCGCCGGTGTATCCAGACTGATCGTAAACGATGTCTCGACCTCGGGGACAATCGGAATATTTGCCAGTTCCCAAGCACGTTTGCCGGAAAGTTTCGCCTCAAGATCCCATAATGCGCAGTCCAACGCATTGCGCGCAGCACCTGCAGGCAGGAGGTCTTGAAGACCTTGGCGGTTCAAATTCTTGTGGCTTTGTATCGATTCGATCTGTGCCAACACCGAGGCAACGCTCTGGTTGTAGCGCCCGGCCGGCACGCACTCGCCGCGACCGACGCGTTTACCATCACTAACCTTCAAAGCGACGATCTTCGCTTCGGTGCGACTGCCTCGCGAAATACGAAACGGTTGCCTGAGAGGCCAGATTTCCTCGTGAGCGTCGATGGACAGAGGACTAGTCGGCACAGAAGGAAATGAAGATAACTAGAGAGGCGGGGACCACAAGACTGCGGGACACGGACGACGGGACTTGTTGGCCAGCGGTCCACGTTCAGTAGCCATTGTCTTTGGCTAAAGAAGAGCGTGACATCGGCTAAGTTTCATCATTAACTGTGAAGAGAACCTTTTATCCGCGTCTGCCGCAAGTGGACACACAAAATTATGAAGACGAAGAATTTAAAGAAAAAAATCCAGCGACTCGAAAAGCGCCTGCAAGAAGTTCCAAAGAAACTGGCCAAGCTCAAACAACGGCTACAGGCGGCGGAGGCAGCGAAGGCGGCCAAAGCCAAAAAGAAAGCGTCTGCCAAGTCTCTTAAGTCAGGCGGAGCGAAGAAAACGGGGGCCGCTAAGAAGCCCAAGAAAAAACTGAATCTTTCACCGGAACGTCGCGCCCAACTTGCGGCGGCGATGAAAGCCAGGTGGGCGGCCAAACGAGCGGCCGAAGCGAACGCGAAAGGTGCCTCGGGCGATAATCAACATGCCGCGCCGCCCGGGCCACCACCGCCGCCGCTGAACAGACCCGACGGCGTCTAGAGGGGTTATACAACTGTAGCCTCTGTACCCACGGCCCTGTGGGCCGTTTCTCTGATGTGACAGCATGCTCGGAACTGTGACCGGTCACAGGCCGGTGGCCACAGCATTCATCAAATTGCTCCAAGCGCTCTGTTTGCGGGCCGAGGGCGGCCCGGCTCCAACGATATGCGTCGACGACGAGGTTGGAGACAGCCTGTCCTCAGGCTGCTTCGACTTATGATACCGGTTCTATACCCGCTTTTCTACTTGCGGCGAAGGCCACCTCGCACGTGCGCGTGTCGCGGACATGTCACCAGATGATCATTGACCATCCCCGTGGCTTGCATCAACGCATAGCAGATCGTTGAGCCAACGAATTTGAATCCGCGTCGCTGCAAATCGCGGCTCATCGCGTCGGATTCAGCCGTGCGCGCGGGGACGTCGGCCATGCGTCGCCAGCGATTCTGGATTGGTTTGCCGCCGACGAAGCTCCATAGATAAGTGTCGAAGGTCCCAAATTCTTTCCGCACGGTGAGGAACCTCTTTGCGTTCTCGATTGTAGCCGCAATTTTCAAGCGGTTCCGCACAATTCCGGCGTCTCCAAGCAGCCGCTTCACATCGCGCGCGCCGTAACGAGCGATTTTCTCCGGACGAAACCCATCAAACGCCTTCCGATAGTTGTCTCGTTTGTTTAAAATCGTGGTCCAGCTGAGTCCTGCCTGCGCGCCTTCAAGGACGAGAAATTCGAAAAGCAGTCGGTCATCGTGCACAGGAACTCCCCATTCCTTGTCATGATACGTGATGTTCGGCTCGGTCGCAGCCCAGGGACAACGTGGCATAATGAAGGAAGAATATAAATCACATCTCGAGCGCGACGCGAAGATGTGGGATCAGACGCTTGCTGAATTCGACGGAGTCGCCCGCGGACAAATGTGACCACTCGGGGCAATTGAAGCCTGCAAGGTCGGGAAAGTCTTCATAGTAAATTCCAGGTACACCGGTGTCCTTGAGCACTCGATCCCAAATACCGGCGCGCGGGGTTTCGCGGTCCTCCAATTTTTCCAGTTCTCCGCTATATGGAAAACGAACGAAAACGATTTTGCCTCCACGAGCCCGAAGCTTTTGTACGGCTGCAGCAACGTCCTTGAAGCGCTGGTTAATTGCGTCCCCCATCATTTTCGCAAATTGTTCTTTCGGAATGTAAGTCGGGGCCGGCGGCGGACTGAAAAGCGGGATCCAGATTTGTTGAATCATTCTCGCCAGTTCACTGCCCGGTCGGGCGCATTCTTCGATCATGCGCGCGCGACGTTCGCGATCCAAAGTTCCGAAGTACGGCGGAAGTCGTGGCGATACCAGGGCATAGGGACGATTGGGAATCGGCAGACGTTTCAGAAGGCCTTCGAGAGTCAATTCTTCCGGTTTTAGAAATGCGACATGTTCTTCCAACGGCATGTCGAGATATTCGCTGGCACGTTGCGCGAGTGTTTGAGTGTGAGAGCGCCGAACGGCTTTTTCAGCGTGATCCATCGGCGGCGAGCCCGGCGGCGCGATAAACAAACGGGGGACAACACTGCAAATGACTGTGCCGTGAAAAGTTTTGTCATTGGCCAGATCGGCCAGTACCGGGTAAGCGCAACTGCCGCCCATTGCCAGTTGAACAGGACGTTTGCCCAATCCCTTTTGAAGTTCGTCGAGATCGAGATCGTACCAGCCGCGCGAATCGCCGATGATGACAATTGACTCGGGTTTCACCCGCCGGCGAGCGGATGTCCAGAGATCTTCGTTATCGTGGAGCGTGGGACCGTAACCGATGGAGCGACAATAGAGTTCCCATGCAGACGCTGCAGCAATGACGATCAGCACGACTGCTACGGTCATGCCGCGCCAGGGCAATGGTGGGATCGGCCGCACATATTCGAGAGGGGGGCCGCCATGTATGGTTTCGATTTCTGTCGGCTTCCTAAAGAACAACCGCGGCAGGCGAAGCCTGCGTTTAAAATTGGAAATAGATGAAGGCATTACTGTTTCCTTGAGTCAGGATGATGGCGCAGGCCATGAAGGCCCACGTCGCTGTTGTAATCCAGCGCGGCAAACGCATCACGGTCGTTTCGATGTTGCTATCGCGCAGAGACCAGTGCACGAGAATCATCCCGGCGGTGACGAGCGCGATCTGCAACATTTCACGCGTGGAAAGAATGGCGTCGCCGTGCGGATGTCCCCCAAACATGCCGCCCAACATTCGCGCGGCGACGGTGAAATCGGACGCTCGAAAAAATACCCATGCGATGCAAACGGCAGCGTAGGTGGCAAACCCGCCGAGGAGTCGGGTCGTGAGAGTGCCAGCCCACGCTTTGTGTTCGAATAAGCCGCGCAGAACACGTTCCACAACGAGATAAGAACCATGAAGCAAACCCCAGACTACAAAAGTCCACGCCGCGCCGTGCCAGAGGCCGCCGAGAAACATGACGATGACCAGATTTGCCCCGGCGCGGACGGGACGGACCTGATTGCCGCCGAGCGGAATATACAGGTAATCGCGCAAGAATGTGGAAAGCGAGATATGCCAGCGCCGCCAGAAATCGGAAAACCCAATGGCCGCGTACGGAAAACGGAAATTATCTTTTAGATGAAAACCAAGGCACAACGCAGCCCCGATAGCGCATGTGGAATAGCCGGCAAAATCAAAAAATATCTGGCCGGCGAATGCCATGACACCCAGCCAGGAATCCAGTGCGATGAGTGGCCCAGCATAAGTAAAAATCCGATCGGCCGAGCCAGAGAGCATTGTGTCGGCGAGTACAACCTTTTCGAACAAGCCGAGGGTCATCAGTAATAAGCCCCACAGAAACTGCCCTTCGCGCAAAGGCTGTGGCCTGACAAGTTGCGGTAGAAAATCGCCAGCCCGCACAATTGGCCCGGCGACCAACTGAGGAAAAAACGAAACGGCCAGAACGAAATCGCGCAGCGATTTGGTAGGTTTTAGGACGTCGCGATAAATGTCCAGTGTGTAGGAGAGAGAATGAAAGGTGTAGAAGGAGATGCCGACGGGTAGAAGAATGTCGAGATGAGGTGGCTGATAAATGACGCCAATGCGAGCGAGCAGCCACTGAAAATTTAGCAGCAGGAAGTTCCCGTATTTGAAGAATCCCAGCATGCTCAGGTTCATGCAGACGCTGGCAACCAACCACACGCGACGCGAATGTCGCCCTTTTGCCCTGCTCATTTGCCTGCCAAGCCAAAAATCCATTGCGGTGGTGGAAAAAAGCAGCGCCGCGAAGGGCGGATTCCACGCGCCGTAAAAGATGTAGCTAGCGATTACGAGAAGATTCTTCCGTGCATTCCAGGAATGTATGCTCCAATAGGCGGCGACGACGATTACAAAAAAGACGACGAACGTGAGCGAATTGAAAAGCATTACAGGTGCGCCATCTGCTTATTCAAGAGCCACGTTGATTGCGAGTACATTTTGCCAGATCTCACAGGATGTTGTGGTCCCAATTTTTTTGTCTAAATATTGTTGTTGATATGGAAACTAAATATACTAGAATAGTTTCTGTAGTTGCAGGAACAGTAGTTGGAGACTAACAGGCAAACACGGGAGGAAGAGACTGATCATGAAATCCCGGGAAGAACTTCATCAGGAATTACGGCACAGGATTCTCAGCTTGTCCGATGTGACGGAGCGGCAAAATGCGGGGATCCATGAAGACGCTTTTTTTGTCGGAGGGAAAATGTTCATGCACATCCATGGCCACGGTCATTGCGACATTCAATTGGCGAAAGACGATCAGGAATGGGTTCTTGCGGAAGGCAAAGCACGCCAGCACCGCTGGGCGCCAGAAGCGGGATATGTGACAGCGATTGTGCACAAAGAAGAGGATTTGGAGCCGGCGATGGATCTGATCCGGATGTCACACCGTTATTTTGCCGACAAACAGAATCTTTCGCGCATGCGACACCAATAGAACCAACGAGCTCTCAATAAATAGGGAAACGATTATGAAATTATTTGTGATAGGAGCGACCGGCCGAACCGGGCAAGAGATCGTCCAGCAAGCCCTGGTCAGAGGTCACCATGTAACCGCATTCGTGCGTTCACCTGGAAGCATCGCGTTAAGAAACGAGCGACTGAGTGTCTCGAAGGGGAATGCAACGGACGAAAACCAACTTTTTGAGGCCATGCAAAATCATGACGCAGTCATTTCGACGCTGGGACCGCGAGAAGTTTTCAAACCAAGCTCTCTTCTCAATGACAGTGCGATTGCGACAAGCCATGCCATGCAGCGTTCAGGATTGAAACGGCTCGTCGTTCTCTCGGCAGCCGCCCATTTTCCGGGGATTCCAAATCGCATCGCCAGTTTCATTCTTAGAAATCACATGCGTGATTCCCTTGCCATGGAGAAAATTGTCCAGGCCAACGGGCTCGACTGGACGATCGCGCGGCCGCCGCGTCTCACTCAGAAAGATTCCTTAAACTATCGAAGCCGTGAGGGGGCCGCACCCAGGATGGGTTTCACATTGTCCCGCAAAGCGGTGGCTGCATTCATGCTCGACGCGATCGAGCAAAAGAAGCACATTCGCAAGATCGTCGGCATTGCGAAGTAACCATCGGAATTAGCCATTACTGTCCTGGCCGCGGCGCAGCAGTTGTGGTCAGTGTCGGGGCCGCCTCGACGCAGGATTGTCCGGATCGTATTCGTACAGCCTCGACGGATCGCCGAAGACCGCACCGAGCGCGCGCTCGGGCCAGATCTCAAAATAGCTCAGCAGCAGCGCCATCAGTGGCACTAAAATGAAGGCCAGTCCGTGCGCGGCCATGATGAACATCGCCATCGCGCGCAATACCAGAAGATAGACATCCCAGCGAACGCGTTGCTTCAGCTCCTTGTCGGGCATGGCGTCATAGCCCGATTGAAACGCCTTCCAGAAATGTCCGGCCGCAAGCGAACCAAAGGTAAGCCAGAGCGCGGGAGAATGCGCGAGCTGGCGGCGCAGCTCGTTGCCTAGCAGCAGATCATGGAGCGGAATCAGTACGATCCAGTACGGAAGACCGACGATGCCGACGAGAAAAATCCATGTGACCACGCCGCGCACAATGTTCGCCGCCGCGGTCATCGCGCCCGCCGATTTCGGTTGTGTCTCGCGCAGCGCACGCGGAATCAACGCTGCAACAATCGCCGCCAGCGCGGTCACACCATCGAACCAGTAGTTGAACACAGCGAGCGCAGCGGACCAGCCGAAGCCGTAGATGCCGACAACGGGAATCAGATTGCGCGCCAGTACGGCCCACGCGCCGGGGCGCGACGCCAGTTCGCGCAGATGCTGTGAGAGCGGTGGCGGCGCGATCGGTCGCACCGCGGTCGAGGCGGTCTTTTCCTGAGGCTTCGCCATCGCGACAGATTAACAAACACAGCCAGTGGCGTTGAAGACAAACCGAACAGCCGCGCGTTCGATTCTCGACAAAGTCGCTGGGTCAGTCGTATTGGAATAACGATGATTCGTAATTGCTTTAAACGAATGACGTCTTGGTTTGTCCTGTGCGCGTCCGCGTTCTCGCTCTCGGCGGTACATTCTACGCCGGAACTTACGTTGGATGACCTAAGGAAGCTGGAAATCATTTGCTTTGTTCCTTCGTACCTACCAAAGGATTTTCGATTGCAGCGAGTCGACATCACGTACGACGAACCCGGTCCGGATGAGCCGAAACGTCTGTTTCCACTTTACTCGATCGTCTACAGCAACGACCCGCGGAGCGGAGCGACGTTCTCGATCGAATCAGCGCGCGAAGGAATTGGCGACCGAAACATCATGGTGGAGGAGAACACGGAAGAGACGGAAATCCAAACGCCTCTAGGTCCGATGGATCTCATCTATCGGCCGAAAGGAAAGAACGGCCGCAAGGATGAGATCAAGGCGAACTGGGTGAGCGACGCGAACATGAATGCGGAAACATCCAAAAACCCGGAGGGTCATCCAATCCTCGGCAGATATCATGGATTTTCAGCGACCGGTATTACGCTCGCCGAATTCGGGAAGATTGTTCAATCGCTTCATCCAATCCGAGACCAGAAAGCCGCCACGCCCGCGGCGGTACAGACTTCTGCGCTTAAAATTCACCCGAAAGTTTTCAGCATGATTAATTGCTGGATCTCGGATTCGGAAAGCCCGGTGGTAACCGAAATCAATCTGGATGCCGTGGAGAAAGATGGGAACGAGTTTAATGAGGACGGGCTGAAGCAAGACGGCGAATGGCTACAATCTCCGGCGCCCGACAGCAACGGATTCATGCGCTACCGGATGCTGGAGTCGAAAGGCAATCATTACAAGGTGGAGTATCAGGAAAACGGAGGCGGAACGCTCACGACAGCTTCGACCATCGAGTTCGACGTTGAAAAGCGGAACATTGAGCGTGACAGCAAGCCAGTGACGATTCGTGTGCTTCGCGTGTCGTCTTACAATCAAAAATAAACAACGGCCTTCTCGAATGACCACGCCGAAATCTTTGATGCGAAGGAAAATAATCTGGTTTGGGGTCTTGATTGCGGCCCTTTGTGTCGTGCGCGCGCAAACTGAGACGCCAACGAAGAAAAAGGAAATCCAAATAACGTGGCTGGGACACGCGGCGTTTGAATTAGTCTCATCCGGCGGCACAGACATCCTCATCGACCCGTTTCTGACGAAGAATCCGGCGACGCCGGCCGAGCTCAAGGATCTGTCTCGTTATCATCCTAATTTTATCCTGGTCACCCATTCGCATGGAGATCATTTGGGCGACGCGGTCGAGCTGGCGAAGATGAGTAAGGCTAAAATCGTGAGCGTTTACATGCCTGAGCCGTTCAAAAAAGCGGAACTCACATCTGACCTGATCGAGCCGGTGAATGTGGGCGACCATGTCACCCTGGGTGATGTGAAGGTGCACGTTGTTCCAGCGATGCACAGTAGCGAACCAAGCGGCCGGCCGGTTGGCTTTGTGGTGGAATTTGCAGACGGCCGCTCGGTTTACCATGAAGGCGATACCTGGATCTTTGGCGACATGGCTTTGATCCAGGAATTTTATCACCCCAACATCATCCTGATGCCTGTCGGGGCTGTGGCAGACGGCCAAAGCCCTCGGATGGCGTGGATTGCCGTCACTCGCTACTTTAAGCCGCAAGTTGTCATTCCCATGCACTACGGCGCTTTGCCCGGTTCTTCGACCGAAGCGGATTTGCGTGCGGTTTTCGGAAAAGATCCGCGCGTCGTGTTTATGAAGCCGGGCGAGACGAAGAAATTTTGAGTGCCTGCGGCCGGGATTGAACCCTCAGATGGCTTGGACTCACTACTGCGTCGCCGACCTCACTTTGGCGAAACAAGAAAACACGCTGAAACGATTGCAATCAAATCTTCGCAAATGGCCACGAATAAATCGTTGATGTGCAGATTGGTCACGAGCCGCCGCCGGATTTCGTAACCGACGAACGCTCCAATCAAGCCGCCTGTTCCACCCAGCAGCGCCCCAGCGAGTAATGATTTTCCTGCTGCCGCGCAAAGGCTCGCCCCGCTAAGGGCGCCCAAGAGGATCCGCGCCAATAACGGTGGGAAGGCGGTCCGTTTCGGAGTCTTGGGCAGCTTGTCCGCGATTAACTCGCCGATGGCAAAGATGGAAAATATCGCGACGGCTGCTGTTGATCCCATAAACGCAAGGGGCGAACCATGCAGGTTCAACCAGCCAAAATGCGCCGCCCAGGCGACCACCGCTGGCGGAAGTAATGAACGCAAGCCAGCAACAATTCCGATTCCAATTGCGAAAAGGAAGACGTAGTTCATGGAACGATTCTTTTCAAAAACAAGGACGATTGCGAGTCTAGTTCCGGGCGACCGATTTGGGCTATCTAATTTTGGCGGGATTGTACGGCCGCCAGTTGTCTTCGATCCGTTCCAACCACTCGATCTTGCCGGATCGGCGATAAACCCGGTAGCGATCGACTACCGGATTCGTTTCGGGGTCTCCACCGCATTTTGCGTTGTGATTTTCGCGGAGCACAAATTGAAAGTAAGCGTGGGTTGTCTCTTCGGTACCATAGGTAACACAATCCAAAGAAATTCGGTGCGTATAAACGCCGTCATGTTTAATGGTGCGCTCGAGTAAAGCCAGGGCGCCGTCTTCATCCAGGAGATGGGAACGTGGGCCGGCCTGGGCGACAACTACCGTGATGAGTGCGGCAACGGTTACCGCAACAAATCGGGCAAGATGATTCATGGCCTAACAAAACCGCGAGCAGACTTCAGTCCGACCGGGCGCTGATCTCGGCGCACTCGTCGGGGCGAGCTTTCTTCGGCTCCGATATAGTCTCGCTACTTGAGGACCACCTGATGAAACTCATACCAATCGTCGAGATTGTTGAGGTTCACCGCGTCCTTCGGAGCCGAAGCGTCATCCGCGATGTCGCACGCACCCAGAACGCTCTTGCGCGTCTCATCATCGTGAATGTAACCACGCACTGCGGCGTTATGCTTTTCAACCGCGTCTCGATTGAGTGACTTGGCGTTCTTCTTCACCCACGCTTCGAAGTCGGGATAGGTCGGCTTGTTCTGTTTGACGTAATCTTTTACCGCCCGCTCTTCGATTCCGAGCGCGGCACAAGTCATGGCATCAAACCCTCTGCCGATGCCCGGATAACCAGGTGCAAGTTTGCCTTGCTCTTCAAGCGAAACTTTGAGCCAGAGACGTGGCAGATGCAAAACACCAAGTGGCCCTGCAACGCCGGAGCTGATCATTGGAACATATGTATCGGCCATAGTATAATTTTGTTAATCCTAGGTCAGGCGAATTGCAAGTTCCTGCGTCGTGCCAAATGGCCTCTTATTCGCTGTCGATATTCGGCTTTGGTAACGGCGAGGAGATTTCGACCTGGGTAATTTTGCTGTCCGGCTCCCGGCTGGCCTCGAGTTCTACTTCTTGTCTGGGGTCGGTGCGCGTGCTGAGAAACAAGATCCTCGTGATCTTGCCGTTCACATTGATCTTGTTAAGGCTCTGATTGAGATTGTTGGGTGCGGCTGCTGCCGCTTGCCAGTTGTCCGCTATTTTCTCTGGAGGGAGCGACGAGGTGCCAGTCTGAATGATTTTTACCTGGTCGTCCACGATTTTTCGTGCTGGCGCTCCAGCAGCCTTGAACTCTGGGGTAGCCGGTGTCCAATCGGGTAGAACGACCGGTCCCGGGGCTTCGAGCTGCTTCTTCAGCGCGGCCTGCAGTTTTTCCTTTTCACGTCTTTCCTGCTCCTCCTGTCGCGCTTCCTCTTCTTTCGCTTGCGAGACCATTTCTGCGAGTTTCTTTTTTGTGTCCTGCGTCGTCGGGTTTTGTTTCTGAAGTTCCTTGGCTTCCTTCTGCATTTCCTGCGCCTCCTTCAACATCTCCTTCAAATCAGGGTCATTGAGCGGGTTGTCTTGTGCGCGAAGAACTGGGGCAAAGAGCAGACAGCTGATAGCGAGAAAAGAGAACAGGCGAGTTTGTGGGTGCATCGGAGGAGATTAGCAAGCTCCTCCGGCTACTTACAATTCAAATGAACTGACTGAAGTTATGGAACGGGCGCCAGTTCAAAGCCTGCTCGAGCTTTCTCTTGGCTGGGCCATTTTTACTGTGCTGCTTTTATCGGGGCAGTTCCGCCAACCTTTGTTCAAAAATCGAATAGGCACAATCTTCTAATTGACGATATCGTATACTACGATATCGTAATATAGTTTGAAGAGCTATTTAAAGATATGGACGTGCGGCCTTGCACTGATTCAAGCGGCATTGGCTGGAGAAGCGAGCAGGGGGATGGTTGAACAGCGGACCCAATCCTTCACGATTGGGTTAAACGGATCGGTCGCCGATGTAACGCCGCTTTTTGGACCGGTACGCGAGGCGGAGTGGGCGCCAGGTTGGTCGCCGCGTTTCATTCACCCGGCACAGGCCCTGCAGTGCGAGGGGGCCGTGTTCACTACGACGAGCGTCGATGGCAAGGATCGACTCTGGTTGCTCACGACATACGACCCTGGGAACGGCCGGGTGGATTACGTAGTTGTGGCACCAGCGTTCACGGCTAACGAGATTAAGATCCGTGTTGTTCCCGACGGCGAACACCACTCCAAAGCGACGATAACGTATCGGCGTTCCGCGCTGGCGACGGAAGGAAACGATGAGGTTGCCAAACTGGACGCGCATTGGGCGGAGCAACAGCGGATCCATTGGGAAACGGCAATCAACGAAGCCCTGACAAAAGGCGGCGTTCATGACTGATGTGGAATTAACGCGCGTGCTTGAGCGAGGCGAGGTCGCGAATAACGATTTCCGTCACGCTTCGCATTTGCACGTAGCATGGGTCTATCTCGCCGAATCTTCATCAGTGCGGGAGGCTGCCAATAAGATGCGCAACACGTTGAGCCGATTCGCTGCCACAGCCGGCAAACCGGAAAAGTATCACGAGACCATTACGTTATTTTGGGTGTATCTCCTCTCACACGCGCGCGTTGCTAGCCGCGCAGAACGCCTGGAAGACATCGTCCACCCAAATCCGCAATTGCTGGAAAAGAATTTTCCACTCGCTTACTATTCGGCCGAACGGCTTTTCAGCGACGAAGCGCGAACGTCATGGGTAGAGCCGGATTTGAAGACGCTTTCAATCGATGCCATTGCGACTTGTTCATCCAGTCCACCGTGCGACGCACCGAATCGGTCTTTATCTTGACGATCTGAGAGAACGAGGGTTGACGCAGGGCGAAGCGCATATTTTGGGGCTGCTTGCCCATTCCGGGCGGGCCCACGTGGCCGACCTCCATCGCGGCCTCGCGCACAAGAGATCGACCTTGACCAGCATTCTCGACCGCCTGGCAAGACGGGGGTTGATCACGCGCACGGTCGGCGCAACAGATCGCCGCACATTCGTCGTGAGATTAACGGCAAAAGGGCGAAACGTTGCGAAGCGCGTCCAGCGTCATTTATCTGCATTGGAACGCGCCGTTGTCCGTCGCGTCAGTGCCGCCAATATCAAGGGTTTCGACAAGGTCGTCGCGACCCTGGAACAGGAAGCGCATCGACGCGTTGGATCCAGTGGCTCTGGACGGAATCGCAAGCGTAAGAAAACGGGCGTATAAACCCGAGAGCGTAAATTGATTCATTGTCGCCGAGACCGTCCGAGCAAAACTGCGAGCGCCACGATTCCGATCAAGGCAAGAACGATGAGTGCAGTGTAAAGAATTCGATCCTGCAGGCGCGCACGCCGCGCCGCCTGCGCGTATGGGATGCGGGTAAAAGTGACCATGGTGTAAAGTGGCAGATACTTACCCGGCAGCGCGGCTTCGAGCAGATGATCGAGTTTCTTTTTCGCGCGAAATGTCCGCGACGCGGTTTTGTCACGCATTTCAATGAAATTACCGATGGCCAGATCGGCGAGCGCATCGGCATTTTCTTTTCGGCATTCGAAATATTTGGCAAAAGCGCGTTCGCGGTTATCGGGAAATTTGTCCAGGCATTCGTCCAGCACGACGCAATCTTCGAATGCGGCGTTCATTCCCTGGCCATAAAATGGCACCACGGCATGGGCTGCATCGCCGAGCAGGCAAACCTTGCCACGGTAAAACCAGGGCGCGCAACGAATCGTTACCAGCGAGCCGGTTGGGTTGTTCTTGAAATCCTCGAGCAGTGTCGGCATGAGGGGAACCGCGTCAGGAAACTCTTCGCCGAAGAAGCGCCTGACGTCGTCATCCGTGTTTGTTGTGGCGAAACTGCGCGGTCCTTCGAATTCCCAGAAAAGCGTACAAGTGAACGAACCGTCCGGGTTCGGCAGGGCAATCATCATGAAGCTTTTGCGCGGCCAGATATGAAGCGCGTTTTTCTCGATTCGCCACGACCCATCCGTTGCCGGCGGGATTGTCAGCTCCTTGTAACCATGCGCGAGATAGCTCTCGTCGTATTGGAAATTGTCGATGTTTCGTTGCATCGAAGCTCGCACCGCTGAGAAGGCGCCATCGACTCCGATCACAGCATCGCCGCGCACGGTCAATTTGCCGGTCTCGGTTTCCAAATGGCACACCGCTTCGGCCAGAGCGACGCCGGTGCATTTGTGATTGAAATGGACACGCACATTCGGGTAACGCTGCGCCGCCTCAATGACCGCGGCGTTAAGCGAAGCCCGCTCGATCGAGTTGATGCATTTCCTGGGATCAACATCATAAGCCGCGAAATGCAGCGTGCCGGATTTATCATGAATCATCCGGCCGCGCATCGGGATCGCATGCTGTAGCGCTTCGTCAGCGATCCCGATCTGTTCGAGCGCATGAATCCCACGGGTCGAAATGGCCAGATTGATCGAGCGACCGCCAAGCATGTTGCCTTCGCGCGGATCGGCCCGGCGTTCGTAGAGATCGACGTCATACCCACGGCGCCCCAGGTATGCTGCGAGCAATCCACCGGCCAGACCGCTGCCGACGAGAACAAACTTAGCTGGCATCAGGGATTCTTTAACCGCGGATTGCGCCGATATCACGGATATTCAAACGCGTGATGTCTGTGTCGCCACTCCTGAGGCGCATCTGACGACAACGGCTGCTGCGGCGGCAAACTCTTAAAATGCGTACTGCGGATGAGTCTGCGTCGGCCTACGGTGTCACCGGTTGCCTTGAATCGCTGTCGCCGCCTCGTTCATCCCGTTCCGAGCTGGCTTTAGTGGCTTTGGTATCCGGTGCCATCTTCGATTTCGGCTTCCCGGGCTCGTAATCCTGGAGCCACGCGCTCCACTGCATATTCTCTTTCCATGCCGTGATTCCGGAATGGCCGTAATGCTGTTCGACCTCGTACTCGTCGTCTTTTATAACGGGGCACCAGAACAGTCGGCCAGCCCTCCGCCAGCCATCGAGGATGATGCCGTCCGTGAAAGGCTGGTTACGCGCGGTCACTACAAGGCAATTGTTTTCGCTCGATGTGTGATCGTAGGCGACGCCCCAGTGGAGCACCAGCGTCCTGAGCTTGAGTTCTTTCAAACGCGTGCCGATATCCTGTGCCCAATGGCCGCACCAACCACGTTTTCGGGCACCGACGTTGACCAGGAAAGCTTGAAACTCCGGGTTTAAGACGACGTGATAGTCGCGTGCGAGCTTGCGGGCCGTGGTGTGAGCGGTCAGCGATACTTGCTCGGCCTCCGCAGGATCGACGTCAGACGAAAGCTTCGTGAGCGCCTTGGCCAAATCCTTGATCGATCGCTCGTCTTTGGCCCATGTCTGACCGGCGAGAGGCAGAAACGCGCACACGAACAAAATGCTAGGAATCAATTTAAACATTCTATATGAGCATCTTCGATCCGATGTCGGCATTGCAACAACAAATGCGGCCGTCAGAGACAGTGCGTTGCATGCTTTACGCGTGAAAGCTGCTCGTGTCCAGATACCGTTGATGATAAAAATGGTCTCTTCGTCAGATGCATATCCGGCAGCTCATTTATTGCGTCGTACTAGTTGGAATTCTCGGTGTGGTCGCGAAAACTGCCCCGCCTAGTTGGCGCGATTTGTGGCAAAGATTTGTGCGCGGACTTTCCGCTCTGGCTCGCCACAAGACGTTGAGTTGGGTGGGGCTGGGAGTGTTGATTCTCGCTGCGCGGGCGGCGCTTCTTCCAATCTGGCCCATCCCCAGGCCGTCCATTTACGATGAATTTAGTTACCTTCTGCAGGCTGACACTTTTGGGCTTGGCCGCCTAACGAATCCAGCGCATCCGCTTTGGCGGTTTTTTGAAAGCACTTACATCCTTCAACAACCAACTTACGCCTCCCGCTTCCCGCCAGCGCAGGCGCTCATGATGGCCCTGGGACAGGTGCTTTTCGGGCATCCCTGGTTCGGGGTCTGGCTCAGCGCGGGCATACTCGCCGCAGCTCTTTGCTGGGCGTTGCAAGGTTGGCTGCCTCCGGGTTGGGCACTTCTTGGCGCATTTATCGGTTTGGATCTTTGTCTTTTTAGTTATTGGATGAACAGCTATTGGGGCGGTGCGGTGACCGCAATTGGAGGCGCACTCGTCGTCGGTGCGTTGGCCCGCATCACGCGAGGCAAGCAATGCCAATACGCCTGGCTCTTGGGAGTTGGAGCAGTGATTGTCGTCCTGGCGCGTCCATTTGAAGGTTTGTTGCTCGTGATTCCCACGCTCATCGCGCTAGCGATGGCAAACCGCACTGCGCGCGCATGGCTGCCGATTTTGCTGATTGGCGCGGCCGGGGCTTCCTGGTTTGCGTATGACAATTACCGCGTGACCGGTCACCCCTTGCGTCTGCCGTACCAGTTGTATTACGAGCAATACGAGACCGCGCCGCCTTTCTCCTTCATCCCCATCGCCACCACGCCGCGGACCCTTCGACCTTTTGATCCCGGCTCGCGAATGCGGGAAGCATATGAGCGTGCGCGCAGTTGGCGGGTGTTTCTGGACCGTCCGATGGACTGGCTCATCATGCTCCGGTATCATTACGGTAACCTGATCTGGGTGTTGCCGCTGGCAGCGTCCATGCCGCTTCTCGTGCGCTCGAAAAGGACACGATTCCCCGTAGTACTTACGATGGTGATGGGGACGGCGTCACTGATTGAATTGTGGTGGTATCCACACTATGCAGCACCGTTTCTGGCGGCGCTCTTGATCCTTGCAGCACAGTCGCTGCGTTACCTGAGTCAATGGAAGTATCATGGACAAGAGGCAGGCCGTTTCCTGGTCAACGCTATGCCGGCTGCAGTACTGCTGGTGATGATGACTTCCGAGGGAGAAGCGATCGCAAGGCACGAGACCGCAGATCAGATTCAGTCGAAGAGCGCGCAGGTCGCACAAAAGGAAAATATTGAGCGGAAGTTGCTAAAGAATCAGTCAGGCCAGCATGTAATCTTTGTTAGCTATGCTAGACTGCCCAGTCCGCATGACGAATGGATTTATAATCCGGCGGACATCGACGCTGCTCCAGTCATCTGGGCATTGGATCTGGGCCAGACCGAGAACGAAACACTCCGCCACTATTATGCGGGCCGATCCTTCTGGCGTTTTAAGCCCGCTGATTCGATGAGTCTGAGCCCGTACTAGCGGGTCTGCATTTAGGAGCAAAGCAAACAAGGCTCGCATAATGTGCACCAAGGCACACGATAACTCACTTCACCAAATGAAAAACCGATCTCGCCAACTATTCGTTCTGCTGATTTGCATTTTCGCAACCGTACAATCCCTGACCGCGCAAGAACCCAAGGCCGCCAAACCGAAGCAGTTTATCTATGTGTTGAGGCTGGTGCCGCGGCTGCACGCGGATTCAGCCTGGACCAAAGAGGATAATGCCGTGCTCGAACGCCATTTCGTTCGGTTTCAGGAGGCCGCCAAGTCGGGTCAATTGATTCTTGCGGGGCGGACATCAGAACCAGGCGACAAGACATTTGGCATTGCCATTTTTGAGGCGCCCGATGAAGACGCAGCGAGAAAGTTCATGGAGGAAGATCCGGCTGTGGCGGGCGGATTGATGACGGCGGAGCTGCACCCGTTTGCCGTCGCGCTCGAACGGAGAAATCCCTAGAGACGCTGGTAATCGACAGATCTGCTATTGATGCTGAGCCAGGGTCCTCGTAAAACGCCAGACTTCGTGGAACGTATTGTAGAGCGGGGTAGGGGCGACGCGAATGACGTTGGGTTCGCGGAAATCGCATTTTACACCGGCGGTTTCGAGCTCCTTTAACAATTCTTTCGGGTGCTCATGTGCCAGGATCGACAATTGGCAACCGCGCTCATCGGGACTGCGCGGTGTAATAACGGTAAACTTTGTCGATCCAATTTCCGTTAACAGGAACTCAAGATAACTCGTAAGCCTGGTCGACTTCGCGCGCAGTGGTTCCATACCGCCTGCTTCATCAAAGACCGCGAGAGAGGCGCGCAGTGGTGCCATCGCGAAAATCGGCGGATTACTGATTTGCCAGCCGTCGGCCGACGCAACTGGAATAAATTCGGGTTCCAGATGCAATCGGAACCGCGTGTTCGGATCGTTACCGAACCAGCCGGCGAACCGCGGCAATTTGGTGTTGGTCGCGTGTCGTTCGTGCACGAACACGCCTGCGACTGCGCCGGGACCTGCGTTTAGGTATTTGTACGAACACCAGACAGCAAAATCGACGTTCCAATCGTGCAATTTTAACGGCGCGTTTCCCACAGCGTGGGCAAGATCGAACCCAACCACGATGCCGCCTGCCTGTGCTGCAGCAGTGATTCTCCTGATATCGAACAATTGGCCGGTGAAAAAATTTACACCGGCAAACATCACCACGGCGAGTTGATCGGCGTGCTTCTCGATCCGATCGACAATATCTTCCGTTTGGATTGTGAACTCGCCTTTACGCGGCCGTGCGAGGACAAGCGCGTCTCTTGGGTTGAGCCCATGATGCGCGATTTGCGTTTTGATTGCATAGGTGTCGGAAGGAAACGCAGGTTCTTCCATTAAGATTTTGAAACGGGATTTAGTCGGCCGATAAAACGTTGCCATCATTAGATGGAGGTTCACCGTGAGGCTGTTCATGCAGATGACCTCTAACGGTTTCGCGCCAACAAGCCGCGCGGTCGGTTCGCGCAATGCTTCGTGATAAGTGTACCACGGCGTTCCGCTTGCGTGATGCGCATCGACACCCAGCGTCGCCCAATTGTCTAATTCTTCTTCGACGATTCCTCTCGCCGATTTTGGCATCAGGCCTAACGAATTGCCGGCAAAATAGATCAGGAGCTTGCGATCTTTGCCGAGTGGAAGATAAAATTTTTCCCGAAAATCCCGCAACGGGTCCTCGGCATCGAGCTGGAGCGCGAAATCTTCGTCAGCGCAGAAATGCATTAACCGCAGATTACGCAGATTTCACAGATTCAAAGGAAAGAAATCAACAGTGTGCTACGTCGTTCGGAATCGATTGAATCCGCGTTATCCGTGGTGTGCTTCGGGTGGCGGCTGCATAAACTCAATGGTGGTGCCATCGGGATCGCGAACGTAAACGACGCGTTTGCCGGCGTTCGGACCCGACCGAAGAGTTTGCGGTTTACCGGCAGCCTTCCAACCAGAGGAGTTGATCGCCCTCAAAATCGCGTCCACATCATCGACAATGAGCGCGATGTGCGCGAAGCCAACATCGCAGGGCCCAAGATCGACACTCAATTTACGCTCGAGCGGCGCGAGATATTCGAGCAGTTCGATCTTGTGGCCGCCCGGTGCTTTGACGACTGCGAGCTTGATCTCGGCACCTTCGACTCCAGTGATTTCACTGGCCATTTCGCCAGTTTGATGCGCGGTATGTGAAAGCTCGAAGCCGAGAACGTCGCGCCAAAATGCGAGCGATCGCTCGAGGTTCGAGACGGTGATACCTGTGTGGTCGGCGGCAAGAATGCGAGACGGAGGCCTCTTAGTCGTGCTCATGAACGTCCTCGTGATCGAAAGCAAACGTCCAACGTCCAACGCTCAACGTCCAACTCTCAATTCAAAACAGCACGTCATCCCGAGTCGCGCAGACGAGGAGGGACCTCACATTCGCGTTGCCGGGTCACACTAATCAGCGTTGTCCCTTGCGGACATGTTGTGAGATCCTTCACCGTCTTCGCGGCTCAGGATGACACCCGCTCATGCCAACGCCGCAATGACTTTCAATTCGACCGCAATCGGCGTCGGCAACGCGCCGACTTCAATCGTCGTACGCGTGGGATTTGGTTTGCCGTCACCGGAAAAATATTGTGCGTAAAGTTTGTTGTAAGTCGGGAAATCGTTTTTCATGTTCGTTAGGAACACGGTGACATCGACGATATCGTTCCAATTTGCGCCAGCGTCTTCGAGCACCAGGCGCACATTTTCAAACACGGCGCGACATTGCGTTTCGATATCGTAACTAACCAAGCTGCCAGCTGAATCGAGCGTCACCCCTGGGATTTTCTTGCTTCCACGTTTGCGGGGACCAATGCCGGACAAAAACAACAGGTTTCCAACACGTTTCGCATGGGGGAACGCACCTACCGGTTCAGGGGCGCGCGAGCTTTCGATGTTTTCGCTCATTTATTGGAACCACAGATTATACGGATGAACCGGATTGCATCCCGGAGGCGAGCTGCCGCAACCATGTCCTCAATTATGATTATGATCGGTGGTGACGGCCTGCGCAGAACCGAAGCGTTTCGCCGATCGCGTGCGTGCTTTCGTCGCTTCGGCCGCGCGATCGCGCGGCGGCGCGGTGGTCACAAGAGAATCGAGCAAATGCTGTGCGGCGTGAGCGACATCATGGACGGCACGATTGAAAGCTGCCTCATTTGCCTTGGAAGGTTTCGTGAAACCGCTCAGCTTGCGAACGAACTGAAGCGACGAAGCGTGAATCTCGTCGTCCGTCGCGGGTGGACTGAAGTTATGAAGTGTTTTGATAGCTCGGCACATATCCGACCATCGGCAATTGTCGATCAACGATCAACTAAGTTGTTCATTGATCGCTGATCACGCGGATGACACGGACTATTTATCTTTGCGTGTTACTCAGAATTTTACTTAGCTTGTCTGGATCACTCGCAGGAATGAAGTCCTGCAAACGCTCTAAAATTAGCTTCTCGCTAAACCCGAGGACACAAAACCAGATTTCCTCCTTCGATGAATGCGATCGGATGAGCAAATAGGGGATACCTCTAACAACCACTCGTCGTACTGAGCCAATATCGTTCCAACAAATCGTTCTGCGAATCCCCAAAAGGGTTGGCCCGTGCAATCCTTCGTCATTTAACGTCGTGGCGAATGCCCAGCCCACGCCATAGAGAAAAAGCCCGAGCCCGCCTCCGATCAGACACACTATCTCGATGACTAATCGTGCCTTGTCCCATGTTAGACGTCCCGTCCCTGCCTGTATGATCAGCAACAATGCGAAAACGGCGCCTACGATTGTGAACGCCCATCCCAGGCAGGCGCGTAGTGACGGATGCACTCTGATGCTCTGCATCAGTTCTATTTCGCTATGCAGATGTTCTTTGGTTCAGTGAAAAATCTTAACGCCTCCTCGCCGCCTTCGCGACCGATACCGCTTTGCTTCATTCCGCCGAACGGGACGCGCAGGTCGCGCAGCAGCCAGCAGTTGACCCACACCGTACCGGTCTGGATTTGTTCCGCGACGCGATGGGCGCGACTGAGGTTTTGCGTCCAGACGCTTGACGCCAGACCGTAATCGACGTCGTTCGCATAACGAATCACTTCTTCTTCTCTGTCGAACGGCGTGATGGTGACAACCGGGCCGAAGATCTCTTCGCGATTTGTGCGACATGAGACAGGCAAGCCAGTGATCACCGTGGGCTGAAAAAAATAACCATCATGGCAACGCTCGTTGATCGATTCGGGCGTTTTACCGCCGAGCGCGACCTCCCCACCTTCTTTCTGTGCAAGGTCGACATAGAACTTGATTTTATCGAGCTGGGTCTTGCTTGCGATCGCGCCCTGCTCCGTTTTCTCATCGAGCGGATCACCCATTTTCAGTTGCGACGCCTTCTCGATGAAGCGCTGGACGAAATCTTTGTATGCGGAACGCTCCACAAACACGCGCGACCCGCACAAACAAATCTGCCCCTGGTTGGCGAACGAAGAACGTACGCTTCCTGAAATTGCAGCGTCGAGATCAGCATCGGCAAAGATGATGTTTGGGTTTTTTCCGCCGAGCTCGAGCGAAACCTTTTTGAACAACGGCGCGCAGACCTCGGCTACTTTGCGGCCGGTCACGGTGCCGCCGGTGAATGAGATGGTGTTGATCTTCGGGTGCGCGGTGATTGCAGCGCCGACGTTTGGTCCTGTGCCATGTACGACGTTAAGGACGCCGTTTGGCAAACCCGCTTCGCGTACGATCTCGCAAAGCATATAAGCCGTCATGGGCGTGAGCTCACTCGGCTTGGCGATAGCGGTGTTGCCGACAGCGATGGCCGGCGCGATTTTCCAACTCAACAAATAAAGCGGCAGGTTCCACGGCGATATTAATCCGGCGATGCCACGCGGCTGTCGCAGCGTGTAGTTGAACGCGACATTGTCAGTAATATGCGCTTCCGATTCCGTGTGCAGGATCGCCGTGGCAAAAAAGCGGAAATTGCTCGCGGCGCGAGGAATATCCAGGGTGCGCGCTAGTGAAAGCGGCTTGCCCGTGTCGATCGATTCGGCGCGCGCGAGTTTTTCGAGATCGCGCTCGATCAAGTCGGCGATACGGAGCAGAAATTTCGATCGCTCTGCCGCGGATTTTTTAGACCAATCAACAAAAGCTTTCTCTGCCGCCACGACAGCGGCTTCGACGTCGCGGGCGTCGCTATCCGCGACTTGTGAATACGATTTGCCTGTCGCTGGCTCGATATTGTCGAGGTACTTCCCGCCGGCTGGCTCTACGAATTGACCGTCGATGAAGTTTTGGATCTGCGGTGATTCGGTGCGCACGCGAGAGTTTAAACGCTCAACCCGCCTTCGCCAAGGCTCCGGCGTGGGGCCCGTCTTCGCCAACCCGGCTTCACGCGAGGACTTCACATTCGCTTAAGCTCCGACGTGACAAGAAGGCGAATCGAGAGGCTACGGGCGTCGCGGGGGCTTGATGCTGGATTACAAGACACAGTTCCTCAGATCGCGACGGCTGGTCGGCGCGGCCCCTTTAAATATACAAGGAGTACGGGGAAAAAGCCTCGCTCGG
>Ga0070698_100002086_pt1 | contig 22201 bp, 26 predicted proteins | sample KBSK1502metaG_FD_65477 | JGI IMG/M metagenome (GOLD analysis project Ga0070698, IMG submission 65477) | Corn, switchgrass and miscanthus rhizosphere microbial communities from Kellogg Biological Station, Michigan, USA - KBS K1-50-2 metaG | ecosystem: Host-associated > Plants > Roots >...
GTTTCCAGGGCATCTAATTTTTGATTCCAGAATTTCCGGTATTGTTCAACCCAATCAGAAACTTCATTCAGTTTTTTAAGATTTGCTTCGCAATGACGTTCCCTCCCCTTTTGGCTAATGACAATTAATCCGCATTCTGTAAGAATTTTTATATGCTTGGAAATAGCCGGGCGGCTGATATGAAATTTTTCCGCCACCGAATTTAAGTTCAGGGTTTCATGGGCGATCATATTTATGATCTCTCTTCTTGTAGGATCGGCGATTGCCTGGAATACATCTCTTCTCATATAAATTTTGTTTTCGTAACCGATTGGTTACACAAATTTATATGAAACCTTTTGGTTACACAAAATTTTTCTTTGACTTTTTTTGAAATGGGCAAAATAAACCCTGAAACATGCCTTGCTTAATTCAATACGCAGCACTGAAAACCATTTTCGGAAACAAGGCTAACGATCTCATCAATAGGAATTGATTCGCCTTTTATACGGAGTATCTTGTCACAATCATGCAGATCGAAATTGATCATAAATGCGGGAAAATGGCGATTGAGCAAGGCAATGATCTTTTCTGCCTGCAACACGTCATGAACATTTGTTTTGAAAATTTCCACCATACGAAATTCATTTGTCCATCATTCGGACTGATTCATTTAATATCCTCTCCAATTCTTTTTTACCGGCTTTTATCTCATTGAGCGAATTGAAATATACCAATCTCCTATCCTTATAATCTCCCTGCAATAACGCTGATTTTATTTTTACAATATTGGGATGATGGAAAACGAGAATGATCTTATCTTTTGTTCTTGCTGGTCCAAACGTAACAATATCTTCCCCGCCCGAATGACCGGAATCATCCGGTCGGGCGGGCTTGTAATAATAGCTCGGCGCATTCCATTTAATTCTTTCATTAAGATTTTGCCCGACTGATTTGATAATTTTTCTTATAGTATCTATCGCAGGCTTAATTTCCGGATCAAGCTTACTCATCCATTCATTCACCTGCTCCTGTTCAGTTGGCTTTGCTTTTTTAATTTTTACAGTCATTTCTTTAAAGATTTCCTGAAGACAGCTTTCTCTTCATTTTCTTTTACACGAAACTTTACAATCTTACTTATCAAACCAAATGGAATTCTTTTATCCAATGGAAATTTTATAGTGCCCTTTGATCTTTCATATCTGGCCAGATCTTTTTCAAAAGCCATCAGTCTTCCTGCAGGGTAAAGCCCTATATGATTTTGCCAGGCTGCAAAAAATACAAGCATCCCTTTGTATTTATAGGCAGGCATTTGATAACTTATTACTTCTTCGGCTTTTGGCGCAGCTGATCTGATTGTTGTACGAAGTTTATTTAATATCGCCTGAACATTTTTAGGCTGCGCTGTAACATATTCATCTACGTTTTTGGGCGCCGCGGTTTTTATCGCTTTCATCTTTATACTTTTCTAAAAATGGAAAGGTTATTTTCCTTCCGCTTTCAATTTTTTCTTCCAGAAAATATAAGAGAGTATTCCGGGTATTACCCATGCAAGCAGTGTTAACATTAAAGGATCAAATTGTTTTGCTGCTGCTACCCCTGAGTATATTGCAGCAATCAAATCAAAAAATAAGCCTGCATAGGCCCATTCTTTAATCGTTTTTAACCCAGGGATTAAAATAATAATTACGCCTAACAATTTTGCAACCCCTGTGAATGGAATAAAATATACAGGATACCCAAGTTGATCATGGATAAGTTTTATAGCATCCTCATTCACCAATATGCTGCCATAAGCAGAAAATAACATGAGTAGTGCAAATAAAATGGTGAAGACCCAATAAAGAATGTTGGTTGTTTTTAATGTCATAAATGTTGGTTTCAGTTATTTAAAAATTTATTTCGCATTACAGTTAACCATCCATTGCACACCATATTTGTCAGTACAGCTTCCAAAATAAGCATCCCAAAACATATCCTGCAGTGGCATTGTAACCGTACCACCAGCCGATAGTGCATCAAATAATTTTTTTGTTTCTTCTCTTGTATCAGGTTCAAGATTTATATGCACATTGTTTCCATAATTCACTTTAAAACCAAAAGATTCAGGTGCATCGGTTCCCATCAAAAGATGCCCGCCAAGAATTGGCAAAGCAATATGCATTACAAGATCTTTATCTGCATCTGCCAGCGGCGGCGTGCCTTCCTGGGGAGGAATATCTTTAAACCTTGCGATCCCACCCTCGAATTCGCCACCGAAAACTGATTTGTAAAAATTGAATGCCTCTTCTGTATTACGGCCAAAATTTAAATAGGTGCTTACTCTTGCCATTGTATTTTTTTAAGATTTGTTGTTAGTTTCGTCTTAATTTAAACTGACTCTGTGTATTTTTTAAAATTATCAAGAATAGCCTGCCAGCCTCCTCTTTGTAATTCAATCGAATTCGTATTCTCTGCTTCAAATGTTTCAACTACTTTAGTTTGCTTGCCAGAACTGGAAAAATTCACCTGAACTTTTCTTCCATCGCCGATAGTGTATTCAATATATTCATTTGTTCTTATTACATCATAAACACCTCCAAAATCAAAACCCATGCTTCCATCTTTTGCTTCCATTCTTGCTGAAAAATTTCCTCCTTCCCTGAAATCGGCTTTTGCCCAGGGTGAATGCCAATCATCAGATGCATAATTCCATTTAACAATATGCTCGGGCTTTGTCCATGCTTCCCAAACCTTTTCTATTGGCGCATTTACTGTAGTTTCTATTGTTATTTTAGTTGGGGTGCTAGTTGTCGTTTCCATTTTATTATTTTTTATTTGTTAATAATCATTTTTTTGAGGATTATAAAAATAACTTTATTTCACTTTCGGCTAAATTAATTTTTTGAATAATTAAACATCCAGTTGATCCCAAACTTATCAGTCAGTACGCCAAATGTGGCGCCCCAGAAAGATTGATGCAAAGGCTCAATAACCTTGCCACCTGAGGAAAGATTATTAAAAAAAGAATTGATCTCTTCCGTACTGCTGCAGTTTATACAAAGATTGATAGAATTTCCTTTTACCACATTATTTCCCATCATATCCGAGGCCATCAATACAATGTTTTCTTTTGTCAAACTGCTATGTAAGATCTTCGCCCCCATTTCCGAAGGCATTCTTGCCGCCATTGGTGATTCTGAAATTTTTTGCATCACTAATTCACCACCCAGACATTGATGATAAAAGGTCATGGCTTCGCGGCACTGGCCGTTAAAGTTCAAATAGGCGTTTATCTGTGTCATGATCTTTTAATTTATGTTTTAATTGTCCTTTAATCTTATCATACATCTAACATCTTTGTCATTTATATATTCCTCGACGCAACATCCATTAGAGTCAATTCTTTTGTCAACAAGAAATTCCTGGAAAGCTTTGCCTATTGCCGGAATATCACTCATAAAATCCTTTATGTAAATGCTGATGTATTTTCCTTTTTTAATGACGAAAGTTTCACAATCCAACAGCTTTCCTTCACCGGGATAACTTTCCCGGACAGCAGCTTTGTAAATTATTTTCCCAGGGCCTTCAGGATACGAAATGCCAAAGAATCTTCTGCCGGCGGGGGATTTTATCAATGAATGAAGTTTTTGATGAGCTTCCAGTATCCCATCGGGAAATGAAATTGCCTTCACATAAAAAACTTTTACATCCTGTTCCAAAAAAAATGATTCCATGATCTGAATGTTTTGACAACACAAAACTATTGTCAGATTCCGTAACAGCCGCCGTGCAAATACGTCAATACAAGGGGTTGTTTGCGACAACGATTCGATTTACCTTTACTGAAACGAAAACGGGTTATATGAAAAATATCGCAATACTTGTTCCTGAAACAGCAGTGATAGAAGCAGTGGCTGATCCACGTTATATGTTTACGGCTGTAAATGAGTTTATAAAAAGCCAGGGGAAACCAGCTTTATTCAATGTTCAATTGGTGGGTCTTACAAAAGAAGTGAAACTGGCCGATGGAATATTTTCAATTCATACAGATGCTACACTTAAAACTGCAAAGAAGCCGGACCTTATTATTATTCCTGCTATTAGCGGTAATCTTGAACATGCAATTAAACTAAATAATGATTTTCTTTCGTGGATCGTAATTCAATATAAGAATGGCGCTGAAGTGGCAAGTCTTTGTTTAGGCGCTTTTATTCTTGCATCAACAGGATTGTTGAATGGAAAAAAATGTTCAACACATTGGTTGTTTGCTAATGAATTCAGAAGCATGTTTACAGAAGTAGATCTTGTTGATAATAAAATTGTAACTGAAGAAAACGGGCTTTACACAAGTGGCGGCGCTAATTCTTATTGGAATCTGTTACTGCATCTTGTAGAAAAATATACCAGCCGTGAGTTAGCCATTCTTGCATCGAAATTCTTTGTACTGGATATTGACAGAAAGAGTCAATCACCTTTTACCATGTTCATAGGTCAGAAGATCCATGACGATGATGAAATAAAAAAAGCGCAGGAGTTTATTGAAACTAATTTTATGGATAAGATAACGGTAGATGAACTGTGCTCAAAATTTTCAATTGGTCGCCGCACTTTTGAAAGAAGGTTTAAAAAAGCAACTAATAATACCATTATCGAATACATTCAACGGGTAAAAATTGAATCCGCAAAAAAACAATTTGAAAGCGGGAGAAAAACCGTTTCTGAAGTAATGTATGAGGTTGGCTATGCTGATACAAAAGCTTTTCGCGATGTATTTAAAAAAGTAACCGGTATGTCACCGATCGATTATCGCAGCAAGTACAATAAAGAAACATTAAACCTGAACTAACTGGATATTGTTTCCGCAGGTATCATCAAACACGGCAAGTGTCGCCGGCCCCATTTGTGTAGGCTTCATGCTAAACTTTACTCCAATTTTTTCTAGCCTTTCATATTCACTTTGAATATTGTTGACATGAAAAGCAGTTAATGGAATACCTGCATCTTTCAATGCCTTTTGAAAAACTTTTGCCGGGGCAAAACCCATTGGCTCTAAAAGCAATTCCACCCCATCAGGCTCTTCTCCGGAAACAACAGTTAACCATTTATGCTCACCTAAAGGGATTTCAGTTTTTTTTACAAAGCCAAGTTTTTCGGTATAAAACTTCAAAGCCTTGTCCTGGTCATCAACCATTACACTTGTTACTTTAATTTTCATGTCAGGTTATTTTAAATAATCAATCGCAAAAATGACAAATGAAATTGATTTATCATTATTCAAAATTGCTTTTTTATTTTTTTATTCTGGTAAACCAAAGGGGTTACACCTGTCATCTTTTTAAATAAACTTATAAATGATGTTTTGCTGGCAAAGCCGATAGCATTGCAAACATCATCAATAGAATGCCCTTTCTCCAAAAGTTCTTTAGCCTTTTCAATTCTTACATCCTGCAGGTATTGATTGGGAGTACGTCCGTAGTATTTTTTAAAAAGCCGTATATAATGGAATTTAGAAATCAGTGCTTTGGCAGCAATTTTATCCAGGTTGATATCTTCTGAAAAATGTTTCCCGATATAAGATTTTGATTCAATGATCTGCTTGGTAAGATCATCATGAGGATAAAGAGCTTTATTTAATCTTGCAATTTCGTCACGATAAAAGGTCATACCAATTTATTTGCGTCTGTTGGTTCAATAAGATCCCAAAGATTACCATAAATATCTTTGAAAACCGCTACTGTTCCATAAACCTCTTTATGTGGCGGTCTTACTATTTCTATTTTATTATCCAATAAATTTTGGTGATCTCTTTCGAAATTATCTGTATGAAGGAATAAAAAAACCCTGCCGCCGGTTTGATTGCCTACCCTGCTTTTTTGTTCTTCGTTGCCGGCTTTTGCAAGCAACAAACAACAACTATCTGTCCCTTTTGGTTTTACCAAAACCCAACGTTTTGTTTCGGTAAGCTGCGTGTCTTCAATAAGATCAAAATGTAATTTTTCAGTATAAAATTTAATTGCTTCATCGTAATCATCAACAACAATAGCAATATGAGCAAGTCGTTGTTTCATCAATTATCTATTTCTTTTAAAGCAGGTCGGCCATCCTCTTTTCTTTTCTCGTAATGAATAATGAATTTTGAAAGATCAGGTTTGTATTTCCTGTTGCGGTTTAAATCATAGTTATAAATACATTGTCCCAGCCGGTACAAAAAAGGATAACCAATATTGTCATAATCATATTTATTATCGTTCATAACAGCATCGCTGTTTACATAAATGATGGCAGTAAGCATGAATTCAATTTTATTTTTAAAATCTGCCACATAAGATACATCAGTAAGGCAACCATAGGCCCAGCCTACTTTATTAAATACACGGATATAATTTGGAATATTGTGACTGCCATTCTTAAAAAAGAATTTTACATAGCTATCATAATAAAGTCCCGTATCATATTTGGGATAATCAGTTTCAGATGGATATTGTGAGAGATAACGATACAAAAAATCATAATCCGCTTTTTTCAAATCAAATCGCCGGTTCACTGAAACCGAGTTGGGAAATAAAACTGCCTGCAGCACTTGTTGAAGATGATAAACAGTTACATTATTAGCAGTGGTAAAATCGATGGGTTCATTAATTAGGCTATCCTGCGCATTCATATAAGCCTTTCCCATTTTATTAATATGACTAAAATCAAATGAATCAGTATTAAATGCCATTGGTTGTTGATAAATACTGGAACCATCGGGTTTAATAAACCGAATTGGGTTTGTATGCCTGTTCTCATCAGCAGTCATTCGCATAAAGCGGCGGGTGATACGAAAATCGCTAAAACCCATTTCATGCATGCGGCGATTGATTGTTTGCTGACCTACGAACTCATACATCCGGTTATAGGCATCATTATCGCTTACCAAAAATGCTTTGCGGATAAATTGGGCAATAGATGGTAATCCGTTTTCTGAAGTGCTGTCTTTATACAAAATCGTCTGCCGTGAATACCCACTATCATATTGCATCGGCGTAAACATATTTACACCCTTTTGCTTTAGTTGAGTCAATTTTTCCAATGACAAAAAAGCCAAAGGCAATTTTACTGTAGAAGCAGGATTAAAATATTGAAGAGAATCATAATTATAATAGTAGTTAGTGAAAGAAGGCTTATTATTTTTATCACGATCGATCTGTGTATAAATAATTTGGAAACGATAGATCTCGGGATGCTGAATCACCGATTGAAACAGGCTATCCTTTTCATCTGCAAAAACATCTTTTAATACCTTATCCGTTCGGGATTGTGCAATGATGCCAAGCGAAGAAATAAGTAAAATAAAAACAATAGTGTAATGACGCATGAAGTGAAGATAAATCAAAACATATTAATTAGATCTCCTGTCCAAATCGTAACAGGTAGCCGTTATTATCATAGATCGCAAATTCAACTTAACCACATAGATACTATGCAACACTCTATTGTTTTCTATGTGCCTATGTGGTAAACTATTTTTATAGTTGATAATTTTCATGATTTTTCTCTGCCAATAAATGGTTTGCTGCTTGTTAAATGAGTAACTGCTCTTTGAACATTTCTTTCCACACTCTCTTCAGATTTCAAAAAATTTATATAGCGCAAAATTTCCTTTTGGCGTGAGGGGCTAAGTTTTTCAAACGCCTTTTTTGCATTTGGATTTTCTTTGAAGGCTTTTTTAAGTTTGGGATGCACAGGAGTTGTTCTTGGCAGCGGATCAAGATCAATTTGTATATCAATTATATCACCAACATCTTTTTCCGCAGCTTTACGCATTGGCATATTCAGATACAATCTCCATTTGCCGCTATATTTTACCAGGTTTTGAATAAAATCTTTGTCGCCAATTTTTAGCTGAACAGGTATGGCTCCTTTATCTCTTCCGGCTTTTTGAAAAATGTATTTTAATACAGCAGATGGAAGTAATACATAAGGATTTATGCCGATAATGTAAATTTTTGCTTCGAAGGATTTCATTTTAAAATTCTATTTATCTGGACTTTTTTCCAGTTTCCATTTAATGAGTAATATAAAAATACAATCTAAATGTATCTTTTCGAAAATCTCCTGGATCGGAAAATTTATCCGTCCAGCTATTTATTTTATACAATTTATTTGTAGCTTTTATCTCTAAATACTTGCTATGTCCACCAAAACATCAGAGCAATATCTGCAGGAAGCTGATGCTCACTTTATCGCAAAAGAATATGATAAAGCATTGGAAGCTTATAAAAAAATAATTGAGCAAAAAGCAGATTATATACCTGTCTACAGCAGCTTACAAAGATTAGTAGAAAATAAGAGAGAATATGCAGTTATAGTTAAACCGCTTTTTTTAAAGGGGGCAACTGTCAATCCTAACTCCGCTGACCTATGGTTTTATCTTGCTTATTGGTGTTTTGAGCTGAATGAATATGCTGAAGCAATTGAAAATTATAAAAAAGGATTATCTATTAGGCCTGAATCTCATACTGCAGAAAATAATTTAGGTTTGGCTTATGCTGCATTGAAAGAATATGATAAAGCATTTGAAGTTTATAAAAAAGTAATTACACAAAAGCCGGATTATTTACTTGTCTATAATAGTTTGCGGGCATTAGTAGGAAACGAGAAGGAATATGCTGTTAAGGTCAAACCATTTCTTTTAAAAGCAGTTACCTCCAACCCAAACTCAGCTGACCTTTGGTTTAATCTTGCCTATTGTTGTTTTGACTTAAAAGAATATACAGAATCAATTGAAAATTATAATAAGACATTGTCCTTAAAGCCGGATTATTATGATGCAAAAAATAATTTAGGTTTGGCCTATACTGCATCAAAAGAATATGATAAAGCATTTGAAGTCTATAAAAACCTAATTGATCAGAAGCCAGATTATGTATTTGTTTATAACAGTTTACGAAGCTTAGTAAAAGATAAAAAGGAATATGCCGCTGAGGCTAAGCCATTTTTTTTAAAGGGAGCTGCGGCTAATCCCAACTCAGCCGACTTCTGGTTCCATTTCGCCAATTTCCATTATTATCAGCTTGAAGAATATGCTGAAGCCATTAGTAGTTATAAAAAAGTATTAGCCATCAAACCGGATCATAATGACGCATGGGCTAGATTAAGGCTCTCGTATGAAAAAAATGGTCAGTTGACAGATGCAATTACTTATTTCAAAGAATATCTTAAGCAAACCCCCAATAAAGGGGCTTATGACGAGTTATTATCCGTCATGTATTACAATAAACAAATAGAAGGTTTTGTTGAACTTGCAAAAGAGTTATGCAAAAAAGATATCGACTTTCGGGAAACTAATTATCAGAATATTGTTATTTATAATGATCTAATAGGAAAAAATACTGACTCAATATCATTTTACTCCCAATTAATTGAAAATAAAAAGTCTGATGAGTTATTATATCGCTTTCTCGGTTATGCGTATAGTAACAATAGAAGTTTTACCGATGCTGCTGAACAACATACAAAGGCGATTGAACTGAACCCTTCTCCAATTAATTATTATGATCTTGGAAATGTCTTTTTAGATAACCTCAATTATAAAGAAGCCATCGATAATTATGATAAAGCTTTAGACAAAGACAAAACGTTTATTTATGCAAAGCATAATAAGAATTATATAGTTGAAAAACAGGGAGAGTATAAAAAAGCTTATAATGAATGGCAGGAATTAGCCAAAGAATACGACCAGATCCTTAAATCGGGGATAAAAGATGAATCCATTAATGCAGCTGATGGATATTTTTATCTTGGAAATATTTATTTGCATAACACCGATCTGGAAAACCTGGAAAAATCAAAGGAAGCTTATGAAGAGTCAATCAAATTGAATAAGGATTACATCAGTCCGTATATAGGACTAGTCAAGTACTATTTAGAGAAAAAATTACAGATAACAGATCAAAGTAAAAATTCAGAAAGCACTACCGATGAATTGCATGCAGCATATAACCAGGCTCACATGAACATGAATGATTACTTTTTTAAGGCTGTTCAGAAAATTGAAGATAGTTTGAAACGATATGAAAAAAACAAGTTCGATCTATACAACTTAGGAGATCTATACCTGCTGACCGAACAATATGATAAAGCAAAAGAAAATTTCAAGGAATGCGTTAAACTCTATCCAAAATTTCCCAGTGCTTACGTCGGACTTGGCGTTGCCAATATGCGAACAGAAAACTATAAGGAAGCTATTGTAAATTTTACGATGGCCTTGCAATTTGATCCGGATGACTTTAATGTTCAATCAAACCTTGCTGAAGCCTACCTTAAAGGTGGCAACCTGACAGAAGCAGAAAAAGGGTACAAAAAAATCCTGGTTTTTTCTCCGAACTATATAGATGCATTAATGGGACTGTCCGAGTACTATAAGATAATGGGCGATAAAGCTATGGAGGAGAAAAATGTTTCAGATGCGGAAGAATGGTACCAGCAGGCACTAAGTAAATATAACCGCCTGGTAGATTTAAACAATTCAAAAGAACCTACATCAAGACGCATGAACAGAGCCGATCTAAATAATATTTATTATTCCAGGGGATATGTAAAAGTTAAGCTGTTTGAAATTGGAAGCAATATTTTGAAAAGAGGTATTAGTTTAAAGAAGAATGCAAAAATGAGTTTAAAAATTTTCTCGCTCCAATCTCCCCGCGAAGATTTTAAACAAATTTTACCCGGCGAGGATAATTATTTTAAGGCCCGAAACGCAATCAGGAAAATCAATAACGAGATCGGTATCACAAAAAATGTTGCAAAAAAAGGAGCCCCTTTAGTTATTATTCTTGCCTCTTTAATAATATTAATATTCACACAGTATGCTTTCTTTTTTGGCAGAAAGGAAAGCAAACCCGAATCTTATAGTCTTAATCTCAATGAACTTTCAAGACTTTCAAATACTGACACGAATATCTTGCAGATTGCTCCTAATATGCTAGCATTTGCTAAATCAGAATTTACCAGCAAACCTCTTGCTGTAAAATTTCTCGATTCGCTTTCATCTCACAAAATAAAAAATGTAGAAAATTTCATTTTAGTTAATGAAGGAAAAAATGAACGCATCCGCATTTCAGAGACCAGTTATGGTTTGTTTACATTCAGTTCGCTGATCTTCTTAATTATAGGATTCTTCCTTGCAGAAATTACAAAACTTAAGGTTGGCTCGATAGAGCTGGAAAAATCGGTTTTGGACACAGCTTCTACTAGCCCATCTCTTAATATAAAAGGAAAATAAACTTATCAGTTATTTTACTGGTGGAAGATTCGACCACTGTTATCAATGCTGATACCGAAAAAGGGGTAATGAAAATTACATCCAGGTGTACTAATTTACATTTGCTGCTGCTAATAAACGGGCTTGACTACATAACACATTAAAAGATCAGCTCTATTAGACGGACTACGTAGTTGCAGTGAACTTAAGAAGTATCAATTGCTCAATCAATAAATCTCAATCTATGGCCGCCTCCACACTCCCCACCGATGCAATAACCACTAAAAGTTTGTACACAATTACCGGCGCAGCAGCCGCGGTATGGTTATTTGGCACTGTACTTTACACTGTACTTGGCCCCAGGATCGATGAGGTGATCTATCGTTCAATAGCTTTTGGACTCAGCCTGCTAATTGCAGTTGGTATGATGATCGATAAAAAAAGATTTAGCACTAAATATTGGTTGCTCATAATTCCCAATTCGGCGCTGATATTTGTCAATGCTTCTGGTTATAATGCGGTAAATACCGGCAGCCTAAGTGCCCCCGGCGTACAAGGTGAAAAGGAAAGTTCATCAAGTGTAATGTTAACATCACCAGGAGAAGTTGGATCAATACAAAAAGCCTCTTTTCTCCCGTTCCTGAAAGACATTGCCTGGTGGCCAGATCCCTTATTAAAAGAGAAAGTTGAAGTATTGGAACAAATAAATGACAGCTTAAAAACTGAAAATAAAATACTGCATCAAAAAACAGGCGGAATTGATTCATTGGCCGCCGCAGAAAACAATAATAGAATAGCGGCGTTGGAAGCACAGATACAAGCATTACAACTTGAGAATACAACCCTAAAGACAGGAAATACGAATAACTCAGATCTCACTGCAACAATTGAAAAACTTAACAGTACCATTAATGCACTTCGTAAGCAATTGAATGATAAAGATGCTCAATTGAAAAATAGCAATGCTCAGTTACAGCAGGCAAAAAATGACCTGGCGACAGCGAATACAAAGCTAAATGAGTGTTTAAAAAGGGGCGGCTCAAATGATGCTTTGAATGATAAGATAAATTCACTCAACAATCAGTTAGATCAAAATAAAAAAAATTTAGCCGCCTGTGAAAATAAATTAAATGGTACAGAATTTACAATTAAGACATTAACCACCCAGTTAAAAAACTGCAAGTTAGGTGATGGTGATGGATCGCCAGTTGTACAGGATCTACAGGACAAGGTGTCATCATTGGAAAAGCAACTTACTTCTGTCAAGGCGCAGCTTGCCAAATGTCAGGCTTCATTACCAAACAGTGGAACTAATACAAGTTTACAAAACCAGATAACCGATCTCCAGAATAAGTTAAATAGTTGCCAGGGACAAGTTGAAAAATATTCTTCTGCGATTAGGAAGTATGCATCAGACCTGGGACAATGTAATAGTCATTTAAAAAGTGTTAGGGATAGTCTTACAAATTGCCTAAGACCCAAGATCTCAAAAACCAAAGGTTGAAAAAGCAAAGTTTGATCAGATATTTTTGACCGATCAAAGAAAGTGTCTTTGTATTGGTCAGGGGCTGATGAGTTAGAATTGTGCCGATTATAAATTTTGCAGATAAGGATTTCATTGAGAATTATTGTTACGTTTTCTTAGAAAAACGCTGCGAATACCATTAATCTCAAGAATCAACTTGTCATTACCTTCAAATTTATACCTGGTTATCTCCTCTTGCGATAGAGATAATTGTTTAGAAATTATCGAATCGCCTGTAACACGATAAGTAAGGGTCATTCTTTGAATTTCCCCAGCTTCAATAATATCATATATGATCTTTTCATCATTAGTAAAAGTCATTTCCGCTTTTCCAATGCTCTTATTTGTTAATTCATCTGACATATCACTCTCCCATTTTCCTATTAGTTTTACTTCATTAATTATTTCTATATCTGATTTGTTACAGTTATTATAGTCCTTGATGGCACTCTCCAGTTCCTCAAACTTATAAGCATTGTTATTTATTTTTTGAACAACTCTGCTACAATTGCCCAATATTTCTGCAAGGCTGGTCTTGAATCCTTTCTCTTTAACTTCATAAAGAATTCCATCTTTTTTAATTACATAGTCAACATTTGGCTTTCCAAATAATGTTATCGTTCCTGGCGGACCAAGATTATCATTGAACAAAACAAACTTGTAAAGATTTGCAGCCCCCTTAACCATAAGTGCCATTATCTTTTCTTTTTTACCAATAAATATATTTTCATAATTCTGGTATGATGTATTTATACTTTGTATTTGTTTTGTTGAAATAGTTTGGACATAGCCTCCTTCTTCCAGTTTGTATTTGACATTAACTTCATATCCCATCGCAAACTCAACAAAGCATTTTATTGTGTCGCCATTTTTCTTGATAATAATTCCTTCAGTATAGCCCAGAGGCAGTTGCCCCGAAACAGAAGTTAGAAACAAAAATAAACTCCCAAATATTGCCAGGATTTTTCTCATTGCTTGAAATTATCTTGTCCCGAATTTAATTAATTATCAAACCAGTTTTTAAAAAAATGAAAACAAAAAATCCCGCCGCAGCAGGATTCACAATCATCTTTCAATTATCATTTATGTCGTTGTTGATGTTTGAAATTAGTACATTTTCCAGATTTCAGAAGCTATTAACAACAAATATAGATTACTTGATTTTATGTTTTCCTTCAACATCCCAGGAAGCTTTATCTAAAACTTCTTTATTTGTAGTATCAATTAATTTCCCAATAAATGACAGGTTCAACTCAACCTCATCTCCTTTTTTCCCATACATACCTGGCGTATCAGACATTTTGAAAGTACACCCCATCTTCTGATTAGGATTTTCAAAATAGCTGGCCGGCAGCTTTTGTGAGTGATATCCAGGTTTATAATCAATACCACCAACCCTGGCACAGTCCTCATTATAATTATCTTCCTCTAAAAGGTTACCACATAAATCAACGTCTTCTTTTATTCCATTCCTTTTAAAATATCCTTTGATTTCCTGACGATATTCGCCGTTTACACAAGTTATGCATGGTGGGTTCGATTCAAATTGAGCTTCAATATCAAAGCTGGCTCCGTAAAATTTTCCAATCTTAGTTCCGTCTTTTATCTTTTCAAAATGACAAGGCAATTTACCATCTGGGACTTTGGTAAATCTTGCCTTTTTAACTGAACAACTTTTAGTTGATTTAGTAAATCCTGATAAATCTGTATTTATAATTGGATCAAATGTTTCAATATTGGCTACTGTATTCAATGATCGTGCAATAAGTGTTGCAGGCTTAAAAAAAGTTTCACTTTTTTCTTCTGTTACCCGTGAAGTACTTCCCTTTCTTTGATTAAAATAATTTTTTCGAGAAAATGATGAATCTCGTTTTTTAAACAGATATGTCTTCATCATACATTATGTATTATATAAGAGATATATGAAAACACTATTTACTGCTTTCCCATTCTCTTATGCCTAATCCAGCAAACACATGTCTTTCGCTGTGGTATGATGAACGGACAAGCGGGCCGCTTTCTACATAATCAAGCCCGAGGTTATAACCGATCTCACGATATTCGGCAAATTCATCAGGATGTACAAAACGATGAACGGGTAAATGTTTTTTTGTAGGCTGTAAATATTGACCGAGTGTTATCACATCACAACCATTATCACGCAGGTCAGTCATGGTTTGTATCACTTCTTCTCTTGCTTCGCCAAGCCCAAGCATGATGCCGCTCTTGGTTCTCATGCCGCCTTGTTTTAATATTTTGATCACTTCCATACTGCGCCAATACTTAGCTTGTATGCGTACCTGTCTTGTCAATCTTTCTACTGTTTCAATATTATGAGAAACAACTTCAGGTGCAGCATCAATAATTCGCTGGATATTTTCCTGCTCACCTTTAAAATCAGGTATCAATGTTTCAAGCGTTGTGTCGGGATTTAGTGCTTTTACGGCCTTGATGGTATTGTACCAGACAATCGAACCGCCATCTTTTATTTCGTCACGGTCAACAGATGTAATAACGGCATGCTTCACTTTCATTAAATGAATGGCTTCTGCTACACGTTGTGGTTCGTCCCAATCAATGGGTTCAGGACGGCCTGTAGCCACTGCACAAAACCCACAGCTTCTTGTACAGATATTTCCAAGTATCATAAAAGTGGCAGTGCCTGCGCCCCAGCATTCGCCCATATTGGGGCAGTTGCCGCTTTCGCAAATAGTATGAAGCTTATGTGTATCGACAAGGCTTCTTACATGCTTGTATTCTTCGCCGATGGGAAGTTTTACACGAAGCCAATCTGGCTTCTTTTGCCTGGGTTCTGATATTATTGGGAGTTCTGTCATTTTTTTGTTGAATAGAATTACTGAACGTACAAGTGAGTGACACAACAGGTGTTGAATAAAATTCCAGCTGCTGGTAACACAATTATCCTGCAAAAATAAAGCTATTACTTCCGGTGGCCAAACATGATGGCGATATGTCCCTGGTAAAAGAATTGCTTGTCTTTTTGATAAAGCATGATAGGAATTTTGGCAGAATAAAATTCGGCACTGACGCCAACTTCAATACCGGAAACGACTTCATTGAAGCGACCAAAATCGAAGCGAAGTCCTGTTTTGGCGAATACGCCGGGCTTCATTTTCATTTCACCCCAGCCTTTACCAAGTCCGCCGCCACCGAGGATATAACCAAATTTGAATAAAGAATCTGTTTCGGTTGAGTATTTAATAGTTTTATTTTCTCCATTATCATCTACCTCAATATAATAAGGACGCAATAAACCGACTGACAAACCGCCTTTATAGACAACACTGACGGCTACGCCATTCTTATTTCCTTTTTGTCCAAGTATGTGTTGTGACCCAAAACCAAGTTGCAATGAATAAAAATTATTGATCTTGCCATACACATAAGGATTGCCAAATGAAAAACCTCCGGTTCCATTTGGAAGTTTATCTTCTTTAGGGTGTTTGATCTCGTTGAACTCAAGGCTATACACCATTGTGTTTCGTTGCGATTTCATTTTTCCTTTTTCGATGAAAAGGCCATATCCATTTGTGCGAAGCTGAAAACCAAAAATGCTTTGCTTTGAATACACAAGAACCCCTTCTTCGTCCTGGCGAACCAGATCATTTATCTTCTTTTGTTTTTGCTGCTTACGGGCTTCTTTTTTGCTTTGTTTATCAGGGTTATCCTGCGCCAATAAAGATGAGCCTAATGAAACCAGGAATGCAATGATGAATAGTTTCTTCACGGGAAAGATGTTTTAGCTAAGATGCCAAGAGATTAAAAGAGAGAATGGGATAAGAGACAAATTGCAGATCAAAACCAATTTTCTTTTTCCTCCTTTACTCCTTTATACTCTAAGTTTAATTAATGAATGTAAATTTAGGGCAAAAAAACATAATGACCTCGACAGTAGTTTATAACGGCGAGTTAAGAACCACCTGTACTCACCTGCGCAGCGGTAATAGCATTGAAACGGATGCCCCGGTTGATAATAATGGCAAAGGCGAAAGATTTTCACCGACCGATTTAATGTCAACATCCCTGGCCACTTGTATGATAACCGTAATGAGCATAAAAGCAAGAACCATGGGTTTTGATCTGACAGGTATAAAAATTGATGTGCTGAAGATCATGAAGGCTGATCCGCGCCGGGTTGGTGGTATTGAATTGACTTTTCATATCCCTGATAGTTTGCTAAACACAGATGAAAAAACAAAAACTATCTTGAAAAATGCCGGCATTACTTGCCCCGTACAATTAAGTATTCACCCGGATATTGATGTGAAGATCGATTGGGGAGGCTGGGGTCAAGGATGAGATTGAGACTGAGGTTGAGGTATAAGTAGGGCCTAGTCTTAATCTTGATCTCAACCTTCTTTATACTCGTAGTTTTTCTTAGGGATGAATAAGATTTTCGATATCGACTTAAAGGTATAAGTCCGTTGAAATATAGCAGGTGGAATCGCTTTTGAAGTATAACCTTTAGCATCTACTTTTAAAGTCAAAATGAAACCTATGAAGACGAGAATAATATTATTTGTGCTGATGGTTATGTTGCTAACATCTTGTATGAGAGCACTTACTCCTGACCAGGCTGCTAATGGAAGTTTTAAGAAATGTCACCCGATGAGATGATCAGGTGTTTTTGAGAAGTGCATTGCCAACGGCGCAATCCAAACATCTTTTTTTACTGCAGTACTCATTTTTTAATTCGATCAATGCCTGTGAATCATGGGCATTTTTATTTTGCAAACCAAATTGTTGAAATCCTTTTGTGATGGAATTTGATTCTGCACTGATTTCTTCTAACCATTGCAATGCTCTATCCGTATATTTTTGCTCATTGTTAAAATGCCCATAAGCAAATAGCACGGTGCAAACGGTATTAATAAGAATATTATCGATCATTGCTGTGCCGAGGTTTTTCTTTTTAAATGAAGAAGGCTCATCAAAACGATAATGATAGTGCCAGTAATCGTTGGCAGTTACATCCAACCATTTCTTAACATCGTTTAAAGAACCCGTTTCTTTAATTCCAGAGAACAAATGTTCTGAGTGATGAATCAGCATAGCCAACTGCGCCAACCTGATAGTGGGAAAATTTCCCGGTCGCATACGAAGGAAGAACGGTGTATAAGTATTTGGGCGGAGTTTATATTTAGCTTTATAGAATTCATACTCTCTTTGTAGCATAATTGGATAATCTTCTGTGAATTTATCACTCAGTAAATTTGATTGCCCCATCAGCAATGCTTCTAACTGGTGAATTTGATTTTTATGTTTGGCCAAAATATTTACCGGTATACTGCGGGCCATCGCTTCGAAAGCATCGGCATTTATTTTTATTCCAAAATTCCTGGCAAGCAACCACCAGAATGTTTCTTCCCAATGATGATTGTTTTGATTGAGGAACGTTTCAACTACAGAAGATTTTCTTATCAGTCTTTCTGCAAGCAATCTTTCTTTCCAGCTTTGCAGCACAATTGGTTTTATTGATGCAATAGTTTTTTCGCAAGGAATAAAACCTTTTGTATTCATCAGCTCTTCATATCGCTGCAGCAAAATTCTTGCAATCCTGTTATTTAGCTTCAAAACCGGGATATTGTAATCCGGAAAATCATCTTCCCAAACTACATGAAGAATGACATTATCATAATTCTTATCGTGGTGATGATTATGTTTTTTCCAATCAGACGATCGTAAATGGAGTTCAACATTCCCTGCCCATGTTGTTATACCAATTTTAATTTTTGCATCATTGAAATCAGGGCCTTGATTTGTATTATAGGTGCCGGGAAAAATGATTTGTATTGCTTCTCCTGATGTAGTTTGGAGTTCTCCTTTGTTGAAATACTGGAATTGCCAGATGAATTGGAGCAGGCGTTCGGTCATACCCCCTGTACTCCTAAACGGCGAACTTAGATTGAGGCTTTCTGTGCTACTCTTAGTAGTCATTAAGGATGGTTAAATGGTTGAAGTGCTAAATTCTTATTTCAAATTACGGAATTCACCCAAATTAGCAATCAAACAATTTAACCATTTATCTTTTCTAATTCTCTTACTACCCTGCTGACTGGTAAACCCATTACATTATAAAAATCTCCATTGATGGATTTAATTCCCACCACACCGATCCATTCCTGGATAGCGTATGCCCCGGCTTTATCATAGGGTTTGTATTTATCAACATAAAATTCTATTTGCGCTAATGTGAGTTTATGAAATTGAACTTCCGTTACATCAGCAAAAGAAATTTCCTTCTCCCCTTTTCTAATAACAACCCCGGTAATTACTTTATGTTTTTCTCCGGAAAGAGCAAACAATATGCTTACTGCTTCTTCACGATGAACAGGCTTGCCGATAATATTCTCTCCAAGTACAACAATTGTATCAGCAGCAAGTATTGTTTGTGTAGTTGGAACCAATTGTTGTACTGCAGCAGCTTTTTTCTGTGCAATGTAAATCGCGACCTCTTCAGGATCTAAACCTGGCGGGTAACTCTCGCCTGTGTCCTTTATCAAAATATCAAAGGGGATCTCTGCCCATTCCAACAATTGCTTACGACGTGGTGATTGTGATGCAAGGATTATTTTGTTCATAGGTAGAAATAAAAAAATATCATTGATAAGATACCGGTAAGCATGACCAGTTTTGTCCAATTACTTAACCGGTGATAATCGTTTTGGGTTTTTGCTTTATATAAACGAAGAAATAGTAAAATAAAAGGCCCAATGATAAATACAATTGAATACCCCATAGCCCACCACCATTCAAATCTTGCTACATACACTTGTAAAATGACAAGTAATGCAAGAATGACAATTAGCCAAACCGCTATATAAACTTTTGAGGCATTCACACCCCACACAATTGGCATGGTGCGACAGCCATATTTTTCATCTCCCTGCATATCCTCTATATCCTTAATTGCTTCACGGATCAAAGAACTGACAAATGCAAAACCGGCATAAAGAAAACTTATGCGTATGATCTTTCCGCTTGCTTCAATTATTTTGAAGTTTGTTATAGTGTGAGTTGAAAATTCAGACAACCCAATAACTAAAATGACCCATGCAGTAAGCAATGAAATAAGAATATTCCCAAAAAGCAATTTTCTTTTTAAAGAAACTGAATACCCAAACAAAAAAACAACACACATAAAATTGCCAATAAGAATATACCAGCAACCGGTTTGCCACGCCACCCATGCACTTAATAAAATCCCAACGCCACTCAGAACAAAATGCCATGCCATCGCCCAGCGACGGGAAACGATCTTGTCAACTACGTTTGCGGTTGGTTTATTTACCTGGTCAATGTTCACATCGAAATAATCATTGATGATATAACCGGCCGCAGCGATCAATACAGATGCAACGCTGAGAAAAATAAAATCCCAACCGTCAATTACCGGTCTCAGCCCTAAAGGCAAGAGTATTGTATCAAGAATAGTAGTATGAAAAAGAACCTGTGTTAATACAATAAAAAAAAGGTTGGGCACCCGAATCATCTTTATAAAAGCGCCAACCAGGTTCATGTATTAATAATTTTCAGGAAAGATAGTAAGAGTAGATGATAGTTTTACAGAGGATAGATGATAGTTATTAAAATGAGAAACTTCAGTCTTAAAAAATTATCATCTATTAATTATCAGCTATCATCTGCACATTATTTTGACGTGACATCCGTTTCATACTGCCAATGCCCGTTTACCTTCAACACCTTTTCAATTACATCACGTACACAACCCCAGCCGCCATTAATTGGTGATATATATTTCACAATGCTTTTTACTTCATTTACTGCATCGGCGGGACAAGCAGATACACCAACTTTTGCCATCAATGGGATATCAGGCAGATCATCACCCATGTAAAGAACTTCTTCCCATTTTATTTTATTGCTGCCAAGCAGATCTGAAACAAAGTTTGTTTTATCAGCAATACCGAGATGAATATCTTTTATGCCGAGATATTCCAGTCTTTTTTTTGATTCTTCTGATATTCCCCCTGATATTATGAATACACGATAACCGTTCTTCATTGCCATTTGCAAACCGAAACCATCTTTCACATGCATTTGTCTTGCCTGCAATCCATCACGCAGTACAAGCACAGTGCCATCGGTTAATACACCATCAATATCAAAAATAAATGTGGTAATTTTTTTAAATTCGGCGAGAACGTTCATCGATTGCAGATTTTAGATTTACGATTTCAGATTTTGGTAGCAAATCTACAATCTGCAATCCCAAATCTGAAATCACTTCTGGCTATCCCTCCACTCATAAACCCAGGCACTTTGTATCATTTCGAGGTGGCCTTCGGTGCTTTCTTCTCTTTTACCTTTGAAATTTGGGATCTGTAAAATCCATTCAAGAAGATCGGTGAAACGAATACGGTAAATTTTCCCTTCATTAAAATCATCGCCAAAACGTTCGTATAATTTTTGTGCAATGTCTTCGTGATCGTTCCAATGTATTGGCGGTTCAAAATGAGTCATAATATTATTAATGTGCTGATGTGCTAATATGCAAATGTGCCAAAAAGGTTTTTAATAAATTGAATCTTTCATTAGCAAATTAGCACATTGGCATATTTGCAAATTGTATCATTCTCCCAAAAATTGTGTTTGATCAGGTAAAGTTATTTCTATTTCTCCATCTCCTTCTAATAAAAGCGATTGACATCCCAATCTTGAATTTAACCTGGGATTCATTGCCCTATCGATAAAGTCTTCTTCTTTATCAGTTATCTCATCAATTGATTCCATGCCTTTATCAATATATAAATGACAAGTAGTACAGGCGCAAACTCCGCCGCAATTATGATGAAGCTCGATATCATTTTTAAGGCAGATCTCCAACAAGGTCTGGTTGGGCTCAAGATTTTCAAATATGACGGGTGCAACTCCTTTCTGTTCAAAATTTATCTTCAGGTTATACATTGACTTTCGTTTGGCCTGCAAATGTAACTGTAAATAGAAAGCAGGCATTTACTTGTTTGGGAAAAGTCACAGTTCAAATATGTAAACCATTAAACTTTAAACTCTTTTATACTTGAAGTTAAAAACTCATAAACCCTTTTTAATTCAGGATGTGAACCAAGTAAGGCGAGATGTTTCTGTATAGTTTCCTCATCGTTGCGTATTGCAGGACCTGTTTGGGATCTTGATGGAGAAATATCCTTTATTCTCGAAGCTGTTTCCTCAATTAACGGAAGTAATTCATTAAAGTTTATTCCTTCTTTTTTACAATAATTTTCGGCAAGAGCATATAAGTGGTTAGTAAAATTATTTACAAACACAGCTGCTACATGCAGTTTTAATCTCGCATCATCATTCGCCTGTGTTACATGCCTCGGAGAAATTGAATTCGCCAGTTCTTCCAATTTCTTCCTGGTCATTTCATCACTACCATCAAAAAAAATTGGGGTATCCGGCAGATCCACATCTTCCTTATGCAAACT
>Ga0070698_100002087_pt1 | contig 22185 bp, 27 predicted proteins | sample KBSK1502metaG_FD_65477 | JGI IMG/M metagenome (GOLD analysis project Ga0070698, IMG submission 65477) | Corn, switchgrass and miscanthus rhizosphere microbial communities from Kellogg Biological Station, Michigan, USA - KBS K1-50-2 metaG | ecosystem: Host-associated > Plants > Roots >...
ATCCGGCATCTAACGCAGGTGGTTTCCGAAGACGAATCCTAAGCGGTCTCTGACGGTGGGGCCACGGTCGGGGGCCGCTGCGAGCGTGATGCGATCGTTCACCGTTGGTGGCCGGAAACTCGGTTCTCCGAACCGCAAGTGTGTGGCAGCGCGCCATTGTCGCGCATCTCAGGCTCGCTCCGACACCCGGCGCTGGAGGCAAACGACGGAGTTCTGCACGCCAGAGGATTCAGCCGCTCGCGCTGCCGGCTTTCTGAGCGCAGAGGACGGGGAAGGTGCCGTGCTCGGCGAGGATCAGCGGGATCCGCTCGAGGCGAGCGGCGACGCGGTCGACGAGCCCTTGTCCGTAGCGACGGGTGACCTCGCCGTCACGCCGTTCGTAGAGGGCCCGGGCGTGCTCCCAGGTGGGCAGCGTCTCGCTGATGATGTCCCGGCACTCGACGACCCGGAAGCCGTGGCGGACAAAGATCGCGGGCCAGTCGGTCACGAGCTCGGCGCCGGAGTGGTAGAGCACGGCTCGAAACACCCGATCCTCCGCGGGCGAGGGGCAGGTCCGGAGCGCGAGGTCGGAGAACCCGACGTGTCCGCCGGGCCGCAGCACCCGGAACAGCTCGTCCACCAGCCGGCCCTTGTCGGCCTTGCTGACGCAGATGTCGCCGGCAGCCTCCAGGCAGACGATCGCATCGAAGGAACCGTCGGGGAACTCGAGCGCGCGCGCATCGCCTCGCTGAATGACGATGCGACCGGAGAGGCCGCGCGCCGCAATCAGCTCACGTCCCTGGCGCACCTGCTCGCGGCTGATGTTGATGCCGGTGACCCGGCAGCCGTAACGGCGGGCGATGCGCAGCGCCGGCGCGGCGAGCCCGCAGCCCACGTCCAGCACGCGCCCCCCGGCCCTCACCCGCGCCAGCTCAGCCACCAGGTCGGTGTGGGCGTCGAGCGCCTCGCGCAGACTCTCGTCGCCCCGCGGGAAGTAGCCGAGATGGAAGCTGTCGCCATAGAACAGCCGTCCCTCGTCGGTGATCAAATCGAAGTACGCGCCCACGCTCTCCGCGGTCCGGCTGCCGGTCACCAGGACCGGCAGCCCCATGCATACGGCCGCCCGTACCTTGCGGGCACAGCCAGTTAGGCCGGCCTCCCGCCACGTCGCCACCAGCACCCTTGCGGCCAGCTCTACCTCTCATTCTGATCCGCCCGAAGGTCGCTGGACCTCCGGCCGCCTCGTCGCCCAAACCCTCGAGCTGTGTCACCACTCCGGGCGCTAACACGGCGCGCCGGCCGATCCAGGGTAACCGACCCGCTCGAACTTCGAGGAGCGGGAACAGTTCGCCAACGACCGACGGCTACGCACTTCGACAGGAGCAGAGCGAACAACTGCTTGCCGCGGCCGGCGGTCCGGGGAGCCAACACCGTTCTGTTAACGGAGTGCGAGCCCGGTCTTTCGGAGGGGCAGGAGTTGAACCTGCGACGCGAGCCGACTTTAGAGGGTGTCCTTCAGGCGCTGCGCCTCCGGCAGCGACGCCAGCCTCTTGAGGGTGGTGTTCTCGATCTGCCGGATCCGCTCGCGGGTGACGCCGAGGGTGCGCCCCACCTCCTCGAGGGTTCGCGGCCGGCCGCCATGGAGGCCGAAGCGGAGCTCGATCAGCCGGCGCTCCCGCTTCGGCAGCGCAGCCAGCGCGTCGTCGATGTCCTCGCATCGGAGCGAGACCGAGGCCACCTCGAGGGGCGACTCGCCCAGCTCATCTTCGACGAGGTCGCCGAGCCGTGCGTCCCCCTCTTCGCCGAGCGGCTTCTCGAGCGAGACGGGGTGTTGGGCCATGCGCAGGATCTCCCGCACCTCGGCCGTCGTCAGCTCCAGCTCGGCTGCGATCTCGTCCGGACGCGGCTCGCGCCCGAGCCGCTGCAGGAGCTGCCGCTGAGTGTGGTTGACCTTGTTCAGCCGCTCGAACATGTGCACCGGGATCCGGATCGTGCGCGCCTTCTCGGCGATCGCCCGCGTCACCGCCTGGCGGATCCACCAGGTCGCGTACGTCGAGAACTTGAAGCCCCGGCGATAGTCGAACTTCTCGACCGCCCGGATCAACCCGACTGAGCCTTCCTGGATCAGGTCCAGGAACGAGAGCCCGCGGCCGAGGTGCGGCTTTGCGATCGAGACCACGAGCCGGAGATTTGCCTCGATCATCTGTCTCTTGGCCGCGCTGTCGCCGCGCTCGATCCGCTTCGCCAGGTAGACCTCCTGATCGGCCGTCAGCAGCGGCACTCTCCCGATCTCGCGCAGGTAAAGCCGCAAGGAGTCGAGCGAGGGCTCGACGGTCAGGTCGAGCTTCGGCGGCGCCTTCGCCTCGTCCTCGACGAGCGCTGGCTGCTCGTGCGATGGCTGCTTGTGCTGCTCCCCCTCGACCAGGTCGATCGAGCGTTCGGCCAGGTAGGTGTAAAAGTCCTCGCTCTGCTCCCTGCTCAGGCCGGCGTCCTCGAGCCCGGCTGCGATCTCGTCGTAGGTCAGAAACCCCTTCTCAACGCCCTCTGCGACGAGCCGCGACAGGTCTTCAGCGTCCGGAGGAGCCGCTCCCGACCACAACGCAGTGCCGAGCCGCCGCTCGCGTCGTAGGCGTTCGTTCTCCTGCTCCGCGACGGCCAGCCCGGCGTCCGGGGCCTGCAGCACGGAAACCAGACTACTCCTCACCGGCTTTTCGATTGGCACCCGGCGCTGCCGGCCTTGCGTCAGGAGCGAGCGTGTGCCGCTCCCGACTCCCGCGCCGCCCACGTGCGAAGTGCCATGCTGCTTCCTCGGCCGAGAGCAGCTCGGTCGTCAAGCGTGAAAGGAGACGGACGATGACGGGAAGGGCCGATTTCACACCGGAGGAGTGGGAGCTCGTCCTGGAAGGACCGCCGAGCGCTGGCATGATCGTCCTCACCGCCCAACGCGGAGGTAGCTTCCGGGAGTCGATCGCGATGGCGAAGGCCTACGTCGAGGCCCGCCGGCAGCACGGCGAGAGCGTGCTCCTGGACGAGATTGTCGCGGCGAAGCCCGAACGCGATCACACGCGCTACCACTCGGTCGAGGAGCTCAAGCAGCACGGGCTGCAGCATCTGCGTGAGGCGGCCGAGCTGCTCGAGCGGAAGACGACACCAGAGGAGGTCGAGGACTACCGACGCTTCGTGCTCACACTCGCAGATACGGTCGCGAACGCACATAGGGAGGGCGGCGAGATGGTCAGCGACGCCGAGCGGGCGGCAATCGAGGAGATCTCTGCGAGTCTCGGCAACGCCGACCAGTAGTCGGCTTCGCCAGTCCGACGGACGGGAGCTTGCAGCCGTGCGCTTTGCTCGGCTGGATAACGAATGGCGTGGGATGACGGCGAGCGCTGCAAAGAGCAGGAGGGATCAGCAATGAGCCCGTTGATTCCGATGGTGGTCGAGCAGACCGTGCACGGCGAGCGCGCCTTCGACATCTACTCGCGCCTCCTCAACGAGCGGATCATCTTCCTCGGCACCCCGATCGACGACGAGATCGCCAACCTGACGATCGCCGAGCTGCTCCATCTCGAGTCCGACGACCCCGACAAGGACATCTCGCTCTACATCAACTGCCCCGGCGGCTCGGTCTACGCCGGGCTCGCCATCTACGACACGATGCAGTTCGTCAAGCCTGCGATCACGACCATCTCCGTCGGGATCGCGATGTCGCTGGGCGCGCTCCTCCTGGCCGCCGGCGCGAAGGGCAAGCGGATGGCGCTCCCGAACGCGAAGATCCTCATCCACCAGCTCTGGGGCGGCTTCGAGGGGCAGGCGAGCGACATCGAGATCCAGGCCCGCGAGGCGATCGCGCTCAAGCGGCGGCTGGAGGAGATCGTCGCCGAGCACAGCGGGCAGCCGCTCGAGAAGGTCTCCACGGACATGGAGCGGGACTACTTCATGACCGCAGAGGAGGCGAAGGAGTACGGCCTGATCGACAAGGTGCTCGCGCGCCGCTTCGAGTCCGATGCACGATCGGCCGTGTAGCTATTGGCGTCGCCTCTAGACCGTTGCGCTTGCTGAGAACGACGGGCGGCGCGAGCCCGCCGCTCCAGACCTCAGCTCGCCTTGCGCTTGCGCCAGAAGAGAAGACCGCCGGCAACGCCACCGAGGCCTGCGAGGATTGCCGAGAGGCGCTTCGCCCAGCTCGCGCGTTCGCCGGGAGCACCCTTGCGACGCTTGAACATCGCGCCCTCCTATCGCGCCGAACCGATAACGACTTACCGAGTGATCCTACGCCGACCCGCGTCCAAGCGGGCGACCTCGGCGCGGTATCGGTGCATCGAGGGCGCTACAGAAAGGGCGGCGAACAAACGTGAGCGCGCCGCCGCCCGTTCGCGCGGCTATCAGCTCGCACAGGCTGGACCGTCTAGTCTCGCTTGCTCGAGTGATTTCGGCTCGGATCCCCCTTTAAGGGGTGAGCAGCTGGCTGTTTCGACTGTTGCGCCGGATGAAAACAAGCCGGCGGTCGAACGCGCCAAGATCGGCAACAAAAGACGCCATTTTGCAGGTAGTTTACGGGACGACGGGACTCGAACCCGCGACCTCCGGGGTGACAGGCCGGTCATGTCGCTTCGGGGCTGAGCCCGGATAGGCGGGAATTCCGCGCGCATGAGCGGGCCCTTCCATCCCCCGGCTTTGAGGGACCCTGCGAGTGCGGGCGGGAGCTGCCGATGCCTTCCCTTGCGGGATGAGTGCGGAATTCCTCGTTGCCTTGATAGTAAACGAGTGAGGTTTCGCGGGAGAAAGCACCTTGACGCGCTGCGAGGAATGACAACCCGAGCTCCCCGCTCGCGGGGGCAGTCGTATGCGGCGAGCATGATCACCCCGCAGATCGGCCCGAGGAGCCGCCGAGCGCGCGTCCGCGCGTGTCGTCGACCAGCGCAGGGATGACGTCGGCGGTCATAGGCACCGGCGGACCATCGACCTTGCGTTCCGGCCGCTGACGCGCTAAGCCTTCATCTACAGGACGGGGAGGAGACGATGAGGGCCAGACCGGCAGTGGTGCTTGCGGTACTCCTCGCTTTTCTCGCAGGCAGCGCGTCCGCGCGGGCTCCGTCAGTGATGACGGCTGCCGCGATCGGCGGCGGCGAGTCGCACAGCTGCGCGCTCACAGGGAGCGGCGGAGTGAAGTGCTGGGGCCTAAACCTCTGGGGCCAGCTCGGCAACGGCACGAACACGGACAACGCCACCCCGGTGGACGTCTCCGGTCTCACGAGCGGCGTCACCGCGATCGCCGTCGGCGGCTTTCACGCCTGCGCGCTGACGAGCGCGGGCGGCGTCGAGTGCTGGGGCCGAAACAACCACGGCCAGCTCGGCGACGGGACGACCGACGACAGCAACGTCCCGGTCGCCGTCACCGGACTCTCGGGCGGCGTCACAGCGCTGGCAGCCGGCTACTTGCACACGTGCGCGCTCACGACCGCCGGCGGCGTCAAGTGCTGGGGCGACAACGACTCCGGGCGGCTCGGCGACGGGACAGACACGGAGCGACACGTCCCCACGGACGTCTTCGGCCTCACCGCAGGCGTCGCCGGGATCACCGCCGGTTACGGCCACACGTGCGCCGTCACCGCCGCGGGCGGCGCGAAGTGCTGGGGCCAGAACGACTACGGGCAGCTTGGCGACGGGTACCGCTTCATCAACGAGAACACGCCGGTCGACGTGAGCAACCTGTCCAGCGGGGTCGCCTCGATCGCTGCCGGCTACCTCCACACGTGCGCCGTCACGACGGCAGGCGCGGCGAAATGCTGGGGCGACAACCTCGCCGGTGACATCGGCGACGGCACGAACGAGATCCGCCTAGAGCCGACCGACGTGGTCGGGCTCGGGAGCGGCGTCCGGGCGGTGTCACTCGGCTCCGACGACACGTGCGCGCTGACGACCGTGCACGGCGAGAAGTGCTGGGGCTTGAACCAGAACGGCCAGCTCGGCGACGGGACGACGAACGACCACAACACGCCTGTCGACGTCATGAGCCTCACGAGCGGGGTCCTCGGTGTGGGGAACGGTCAGTCCCATACGTGCGCCGTCCTCTCCGCGGGCGGCGCCGACTGCTGGGGGATCAATCGGTGGGGTCAGCTCGGCGACGGTGGCTACACCGAATGGCACGGCCCGGTCGAGGTCGCGGGCTTCGGAGACCAGCGGACGCTCTCGGTCTCGAAGCTCGGAGGCGGCCACGGCACCGTGACGTCGACCCCGCTCGGGATCGGCTGCGGCAACGACTGCGTTCGCGCCTTCGCCGCCAGCGAGACGGTGACGCTCACCGCGACAGCGGACCCTGATTCGTATTTCGCCGGCTGGGAAGGCGACTGCGGCAGCACGAGCACCTGCACGCTTGCGATGTCGGCGAACCACGCAGTGACCGCCGACTTCTACCTCGGCACCGCACCTCCGCCACCGCCGCCTCCGCCTCCGCCCCCGCCCGTCAAGCCCTGCACGGTCCCGAGGGTGACCGGCCTGATGCTGGCGAAGGCGAAGGCCAAGATCAAGAAGGGGCATTGCCGCACGGGCAAGGTGACCCGCAAGCGCTCGAGCGCGCGGAAGAAGGGCAGGGTCATCGCGCAGAGCCCGCGCCCGGGCAGGAAGCTGGCCAACGGCGGCAAGGTCAAGCTCACAGTCGGCGCAGGCCCAAAGGCTTAGTTCGTCCATACAATTCGCATCCATTCGTATTTGAGAAAGAGCCGGCGGTCGACTGCGTCAAGACCGGTAACAAAAGAGACCGATCATTCGCGAACGCACGCGGCTGACTCAACGCCTCGACGAAGCAGTAGAGGCGAATGAGCGGGGATGCGCGCGGGATCTGTCCGTACTTGTTACTTCCGATGACGAGAAGAGCCCGCAAAACGCGCAGCTTCTGCGTAAAGGGCGACACAAGACCTCCGACTGTCGTGGCCGGTCATCCTTCTCCGGGGATTACCGTGTGGGTCCCAGAAACTCGGTTCGCCGTGACATTGACCGGCGCCGGCTTTGAGGGCTGGGTCTGGCGGATTCGTTTCGCGCTGTAGATCGACCGAGCCGCGGCCGGCGACTGCGCGCAGTGCTTTAGGCACGCGCGCGCAGACGCACAGGCTGCCCGGTCGAAATCGCGATGGGTCACTACGCGGCGAGTTCGTATTCGTGAAGCAGACCGCCGAGCCGATCGCGCCGTCGTACACGCCACTCGTGCTCAGGCGGCGATCCGGATTTCGTCGTTAGGAGCGGCGGTTGCTGATCGAGCGAGCGGTGTGGCCGATGCGTGTTGTAGTAGGCGACGTACTCGCGCAGCACCGTCTCGAGTTGCCCGCGCGACACGATCAGGATCCGGTCGAGACATTCGCGACGGACGCTGCCGACCCAGCGCTCGGCATGCGCTTTCGCACGCGGCGCCGCGACCGGCGCCCTGATCGGCCTGACCCCTTCCGAACGGAAGACCTCGTCGAAAGCGACGGTGAATTTCTTGTCGCGGTCGCGGACCAGGATCCGATGGCTTTGCCCCTGCTCGGCGAGAGTCATGATCAGGTTGCGCGCCTGCTGCACGACCCAAGCCCCGTGGGGATGGGCAGTGACGCCGGCGAGATACACGCGACGTCGCGACAGCTCAATGAAAAAGAGCACGTAGAACCGGCGCAGCCAAAGCGCCTCGACCGTGAAGAAGTCACACTCAAGGATCACGGCCGCCTGCTGACGCAGGAATTCCCGCCAGCTCAGGGTCGCGCGTCTCGGTGCGGCCTCGATGCCGTGACGCTGGAGTACGTTCCAGACGCTACTCGGTGAGAGCGCGATCCCGAGCCCGACCAGTTCGCCGTGGATGCGCTTGTATCCCCAACTCGGGTTCTCCGCCGCCAGACGCAGGATCAGCTGTCGCGTCTCTGCGAACAGCGGCGGCCGGCCCGGCTGTCGGCCCTCATACGTCCAGCGGCGACGGACGAGGTCACGATGCCAGCGCAAAAGCGTCGCCGGCTGGACCAAGAACGAGCACGGCCGCGGCAAGAGCCGGCCGAGTGCAGCCAGCAGGACACGATCGGCAGACCGCAGACGCGGCCGACCTACCTGGCGCCGCAACACCTGCAGCTCATGACGCAGCACCAAGATCTCCACTTCCTTAGCCCGCTCCGAACGACCAAACAGAATCAGCAGCTCGAACAGACGGCGAACGACCCAGTAAGCGAGGGACAGACCCTCAACCAGCAGACGTCGACTACCCATCGGCCGACGCTACCGCTCGAACGACCCCGGGTAGCTCCTCCCTCTCCACCCGCGCACGGCCCTCCAGAACGCCAAACGAGTTTGTGGGACCCACAGGATACGTCCAGCGGCGGGCGACCAGCTCGCGATGCCAGCGCATAAGGGTCGCTGGCGCCACGAACAGGGACGTCTTCCGCGCTCCACGCGGCAGTACGCGGCTCAAGGCAGCCAACAGCGCCCGATCAGCTGGCGTCAGCGTGGGACGAGCGACCTGACGCTCCAGCACCCGCAGCTGATGCCGCAGCAGCAGGATCTCGATCTCCTTCTCCCGCTCCGAGCGCCGCCGAAGCACCATCAGCTCGAGCAGTCGCCGCAGCGACCAATACACGAACGACAGCGCCATGCCTCGAGAACGACCCCTCACCGCCGCTGACCCTACCGATCAGCCCACAGGGTCAGCTTCCCACGACGCGAGAGCATGAATCGAGCTTTCCGGCACCCACAGGTTCGGTGGCTTCCTGCTCCTCGGCGGTCGGCTGGCCGACCTCCTCGACCGTAAACGGCTGCTGCTTGGCGCCTTGCTCCCTATGCGACTACGTCGGCGCCGTCAGGCCCTGGACACCCTCGGGCGGAGCGCGGAGCAGCAGCACAGCAGGACGTCCTGCCGCCGCCACTTCGAGCACGTCCCATTCGCCGGCCTGCTCGTGGTGGGGCACCAGGCAGGCGAACCGATAGGTCCCGAGAACAGCGGCCGTAAACGTGAACGATGCCGACGTTCGCCCCGCGAGGCCGGTGCCGGGCGTCGGCGTGGCGGCTCCGAGAAATGCAGGGGCAGTGGCGCCGGCACCGCGGACGACGGCACACGAGTGCCGCTGGTTCGATCGAGTGTTCTCGCAGCGGACCGTGATACTCCAGCCTCGAGGCACGGTCACGAGCACTTCGCCCTTGCCGTAGCCGTTGAAGTTGAAGCCGCGGTGGGCGTCGTTGTAGCCGGGGACGAGCGTCACGATCACGTGCTTCCGGCCGGGTGTCGACGCAAACCAGTCGGCCGGGGGTAGTCCGGCGCGCGATCCGCCTCCACAGGCGGACAGAAGTGCGGCGAGCATCCCGGCAGCCGTGCCCGCGAGCGACCTAGAGGCGTATCGCGGCAGCTGGGTCCTCCGCGGGTGCCTCAGTGACGCTGCGGCGAAATCGCGGCAGCCTGAGCGCGAAAGTCGTCACCCAGCCGTCGCCTGCTCCACTCGGCGCGATCGCGCAGCTGCCGCGGTGCGCCTTGGCGATCGCCTCCACGATCGCCAGCCCTAGGCCGACACCGCCGTCCGCACGTGTCCGCGCTACGTCGCCACGCGCGAACCGGTCGAAGATCCGCGCCACGGCCTCCGGCGCGATACCGGAGCCTTCGTCGGCGACCTCGATTGCGACGCCGGAGCCGAGCTCGTGTGCACGAAGCTCGATCGCGTCACCCTCTTCGGTGTGCTTGACCGCGTTCTCGACCAGCGCGTCCAGCGCGATGCGCAGGGCCTCCGAGTCGGCCGTCACCGATCCGCGCGCGATTGGGCCGAGGTGCCACAACCTCGGCGCCACCTCGGACCACCGAATGAAGACGTCCTCCAGGAAGGGCTCGAGCTCGACATCGTCGATGACGAGGAAATCGGGCTGGTCGGCCTTCGCGAGGAGAAGGAGGCGGTCGATGATCCGCTCGATTCGTTGCAGCTCGTCCAGCGCGATCGTGACCTCGGGCGAGGCCTTGCCGTCGAGCCGGTTCAGGACCTCAAGGTGACCCCTTGCGATCGTTACGGGCGTCCTCAACTCGTGCGAGGCGTCGTGTAGGAAACGCTCCTGCCGCGCGAGGAGCGACGTCTTCTCCTTGGCCCGCTGCTCCGCTGTCCGGAGAGCATCTTGGCGCCGGCGCGCGTGCCAGACCATCGCGAGGAACATCGCGGACATCAGGGGCACTTCGAAGAGCTCGCCCCACAGCTGGATTCCCTGGAACGCGTCCGAAAGGATCAGGGAGCCCGTTGAGAGGATGACGACGAGCAGGACCCACGCCGTCGCCTGGGCGCCCCACACGCGGAAGCCGTACAGGAGCGTGAGGCTGATCCAAACGAAGTGGAACGGGATGGTCTCCCAGCTCGGCCACAGGCCCATCGCGACGAGGTTCGCCGCGGCGAAGACCGCCCAGCCGAGCTCGACGTCTCTACGCCGCAGAAAGTCGATAACCCGCATTCCGCACCGTCTCGATCGGCGTCGTGGGGCCGAGCTTCTTCCGCAGTCGGCGCATGCAGACCTCGACCACGTTGGAGCGGGGGTCAAAGTGGTAGCCCCATACGTCGGCGAGCAGCCGCTCGCGGCTGACGACCTCGCCCGGGTGCTGGATCAGGCGGTGCAGGAGCCGGAACTCGCGGTCGGAGAGCGCCACCGACACGCCGTCCAGCGACGCCTGCCTTCGCGCCAGGTCGAGCACGATGTTCCCCGCCTGTAGGAGGTTGCCGTCGTCGCCGTCGCCGTTTCCGCCGTTGTGACGCAGGTGGACGCGCACCCGCGCCAGGAGCTCTTCCAGCGAGAACGGCTTCGCCAGGTAGTCGCTGGCCCCAAGCTCGAAGCCTCGCAACTTCGTCGGTAGATCGGACCTCGCCGACAGAACGAGGACCGGCAGGCCGGGGCGCCTGCGGTGAAGCTCGGTCAGCACGCTGAGTCCATCGAGCCCCGGCAGCAGCAGGTCGAGGATGACGAGGTCGTAGCTCTTCCGCAGGCTGCACTCGAGCCCGCTCTCTCCGTCACCGCTGCCCTCTACGTCGAAGCCTTCGGCGGCGAGACCGCGAGTCAGGAACGCGCGAATCCGAGGCTCATCCTCGATGACGAGGATCCGCATGCCAAGGCGACGATACAAAACGCGGAAATGACTTGTAAATGACCATTGGATGACACTTTCGTCATCTCGGGCCCAGGGGGCTTTCGCCTGCGCTATAGAACGCGCGCCGATGCGAATGGTCACGCGGGTATCCGGGGTGGTGCTCGGAGTGGCGGTTGGGGCCGCGCTCATCGCCTACTACGTCGTCGGGTATTTGATGGCCACCCCTCCCGTCGTCGCCGCCACCGGCCGCGCCCCCGCGCAGCTCACGCTGCAGACAGTCGCGTCGTTTGGCCACAGCCCGCATCCAGACTGGGTTTCCTATCTCGCCAAGAACCCGGCCGGGAAGTGGGTGCACTCGACGATCCTTCGCGTGCCCGCCCACTCGGTGGTCAACGTGACGATCTACCAGTACGACACGGCGACGGGCCTTCGCAACCCGTTCTGGAGCCTGCCCGAGGGGATCATCGGCGGCACGATGACCGTCGACGGCAAGCCGCTCAAGTACCTGAACCCCGATCTCGCCTCACACACGTTCGCGATCCCGGACCTCGGGGTCACGGTGCCCTTGAAGGGCGTGCCGGACAACGCCAAGAACCAGTGCAGCGCCGCTCCCTGCACCCTGGCCCAGGCCCACACGACGGTCACGTTCTCCTTCCGCACGGGTAAGCGCGGGACGTATCGCTGGCAGTGCTTCGTCCCGTGCGCAGCCGGGTTCATCCTCGGCTTCGGCGGCCCGATGCAGACCCTCGGCTGGATGGACGGGCTCCTCCAGGTCGTGTGATCACGGTCGCGGGACAGCGGCTTCCACGCCACGGGGTGTGGATGGGGGCGATCTGGCTCGTGCTGACGGCGATCTCGGTACCGCTGATCGTGTTCGTGCTTGGGCCCCACCTGCCTCCGGGCCGGATGACGGCCGAGGCCAGCGACCAGACCAGCGCGAACATCGTGCTGACGGCCCTCCTCTTCCCCCTGCTGCTACTGGTCGTCGTCGTGTTCAGCTACTCGCTGGTCGCCTTCCGCCAGACGGGCGCGGCCGTCGAGGACGGCCCGCCGCTGCGTGGGCACGGGCCCACCCAGGCCACGTGGCTCGTCTTCACCGGCGTGACGGTGATCGCGCTGGCGGTGTGGGGCAGCTACACGCTCGTCCAGACCGCACGCGGAGCCGGTGGCGGCCAAGGGCCCTCGCCGACCGACCTGCCGAAAGGGCATCAGACGCGCATGCAGATCCAGGTGCTCGGCCAGCAGTGGGAATGGACCTTCCGCTACCCGACGCTCGGCGACTTCGAGACGCGGCAGCTCGCGCTTCCGGTGAACCGCGTCACCGAGTTCCACGTGACCTCGCTCGACATCACCCATTCGTTCTGGGCCTACGGGCTGGGCGTCAAGGCCGACGCGGTCCCGGGAGTCGACAACATCGCGTTCGTGACACCGAAGCGGACGGGGAAGTTCACTGTCCGCTGCGCCGAGCTCTGCGGTCTCTGGCACGGCCATATGTACCGCACGGGCTACGTCATGAGCCAGAGCGACTTCATGAGCTGGGCCTCCCAGCAGAAGGCCGCCGACGCCGCGAACGTTCACGACCTCCCCCCGTACAGCCGCACCTACTTCCCGAAGCCACAGCACCGTGCCGGTTGAGGCGACAGCGACCGATCAGCGGCCGCTCTGGCAGGGCGTCGTCGGCTTCAACCTGCTGACGGGGCTCCTGCTCGGCATCGGCGGGTTCTTCCTCGGCGCCTGGATCGGCGGCCAGATCGCCGTGGGCCACGACTACCTCCTGGGCACGGACCAGAACGACGTCGGGCTCTTCATGGGCTACCTCTTCGGGACGATCGGGTGGCTGGCCGGCCTCGGCTTCTTCAACTACCCGCTCGGGCGCATGGCCGGCCGTCCCGCGAGCCTGCGCCACCACGAGTTCGGCGGCGTCGGCCGCTACTTCCGGCTCTGTACCGACCACAAGGTCGTCGGCATCCAATACTTCTTCGGCGTCGGCATCTTCTTCTTCATCGGCGGGCTCAACGCGATGCTGATGCGGACGGAGCTCCTCAGGCCGACGGAGCACGCCTGGTCCGCGGGCAACTACATCACCCTCGTGGGCCTGCACGGGACGATGATGATCATGATGACGTCGGCCTTCATCGTGGGGCCGTTCGCCAACTTCCTCCTGCCGCTGATGATCGGCGCGAGGAGGCTCGCCTTCCCAAGGATCGAGGCGCTCACCTTCTGGCTCACGCCGCTGGCCGGGCTGGTCCTGATGTCGGCGATCGCGCGCGGCGGCTTCGCGACGGGTTGGACCGGCTACGCGCCGCTCGCCGACGAGGCGCGCGCGGGCCAGGACGCCTACATCTATGCCTTCATCATCATCGGGATCTCGCTGACGCTGCTCGGCGTGAACCTCCTCGCGACAGTCATCACGATGCGAGCTCCGGGGCTCACCTGGTCACGGTTGCCGATCTTCGTCTGGGCCGTGCTCTCGACTTCGATCCTGATGGCGCTCGCCGCGCCCGTGCTGGTCGCGGCGATGCTGATGAGCGTCATGGACCGGGCAGCGAACAGCGGCTACTACATCGCGAGCCAGGGCGGCAGCCCCTACCTCTACGAGAACCTCTTCTGGTTCTTCGGCCACCCGGAGGTGTACATCCTGGCGCTGCCGGGCTTCGGGATCGTGCTCGAGATCCTCCCCGTCTTCGCGCGCAAGCCGCTCTGGGGCTATCGCCTGGCCGTCGCGGGGATGCTCGGCGTCACCCTGCTCAGCTTCATGGTCTGGCAGCACCATCTGTTCGTCAGCGGCATGAACTCGAGCCTGCGGCCCTTCTACATGTTCACGACGGAGCTGATCTCGATCCCGACCGGCTTCATCTTCCTCAACGGGATGGGCACGCTCTGGCGCGGCCGGATCCGCTTCACGGTGCCGATGCTGTTCGCGCTCGCCTTCTTCTTCAACTTCCTGATCGGCGGGTTGTCGGGCGTGTTCCTCTCGGACGTGCCGAGCGACGTGACCACGCACGGCAGCTACTTCGTGATGGCGCACTTCCACTACACGATCATGGGCGGCCTCGTCTTCGCCTTCTTCGCCGCGACTTACTACTGGCTGCCGAAGATGCTGGGCGTCGTCCTCAACGAGCGGCTCGCGAGGATCCATTTCTGGCTGATGTTCATCTTCTTCAACCTGACGTTCTTCCCGCTCTTCGCCGCCGGCTTCATCGGCATGCCGCGGCGCGTGTCGACCTACGCGCCCGGCCTCCAGGGATTGAACGACTTTGTGTCGGCGTTCGCCTTCGTGCTCGGCTTCTCGATGCTGATCTTCCTCGCGAACCTCGTCTACTCGCTCGTCTTCGCGCGCATTCCGGCGGAGGAGAACCCGTGGCAGTCGAAGGGCCTCGAGTGGCAGGTCCCGACGCCCGTGCCCGTGATGAACTTCGAGCGCATCCCGGTCGTGAACACCACGCCCTACGAGTACGGCGTCGAGGGCGCGCCGCCGGTGGCGACCCTCGCGCCGGGAGCAGTCGCCGCGGCGGGGAGCTGAGATGGACGACACGTATCACGCTCCCGCCGACGCGACGGAGCCGCCCGAGGTCTTCGCTCAGAACATGGCGGTCGGCTCGCGGATCTGGGCAGCCGGCGTTGCGTTCTTCTTCGTGGCGTTCCTCTTCGCGTTCTTCTACCTTCGCGCGCTCAACACGGACGGGAAGTGGAATCAGCACCACCTCCACCCACCGTACGCCTGGGGCGTCCCGATCCTCCTGTGCGTCTTCGCGGCCGTTGCGGTCTACGCCTTCGCGGTGTGGTCGCTGGTCGCCGGCCGGGGCTCCTGGTGGCGGCTGGGCGCAGGCGTGGCGCTGCTCCTCGGCCTTGCGGCGCTCGGACTCCAGGCGGCCGAGTACCCCTCGCTCAAGTTCGGACCTGGCGACGGCGGCATCGCAAGCGTCTTCTTCGGATGGACTGGGCTCTTCTCGGTGTACCTGCTCGGAGCCATGTACTGGCTCGAGACACAGCTCGCCCAGACGATCCGTAGCGGCGACTCGGCGCTGCCGCTGATCCGATCGTCGGTCGAGGCGCTGCGGCTGAACCTGCTGGTCCTCGGGGCCGTCGAGCTCGCGGCGTTCCTCCTCCTGTACGTCGTCCGATGAGGCTTCGAGAGGTCGCTGCGCCCGGTCCCTGGCTGCGGCTGACCGCGCTGGCGGCGGCCGGGGCTTGCTGCGCGGCGGTCGTGAGCGGGGCCCTGCAGCTCGGCGCCGCGCACCGGGTACTGGCGGCGGTGGCGCTGCCGCCGCTGTGCGCGATGGTCGCTGCGGCCTGGGTCGCGCACCGGAGGCTGCTGGCTCCTTCGGCAACGGCGCTGCTCCTGTTCCTCGCGGCCGCGCTGGTGATGCCGCGGCCGGCGCACCTGGCGCTTGCCGCGATTGCGTTGGCAGCCGCTCTCGTCGCAGTCGCAGGGTGCTTCCGGGGCGAGCCGGTGCCACGCGCGTCGGTGCGCGACTACGTGACGCTGACCAAGCCGCGGATCATGACGCTGTTGCTGCTGACCGGCGCGGCGGGGATGGTGGTCGGCGCGCGCGGTTTGCCGGCGGCCGGGACCTTCTTCGCGGCCATGGCCGGTCTCGCGCTCGCCTGCGGCGGCGCCAGCGCCCTCAACCACGTCCTCGACCGCGACATCGACCGACTGATGCCGCGAACCGGTGGCCGGCCGGTCGCCGGCGAGCGGGTGGCGCCGGCGCGGGCGGTCGAGTTCGGGCTTGCCCTGTCGGCTTTCTCGTTCGTCCTGCTCGCGTCGCTCGTCAACGTGCTGACGGCGGTGTTGGCGCTCGTCGGGAACCTGTTCTACGTGCTCGTCTACACGCGCTGGCTGAAGCGCTCGACGCCGCAGAACATCGTCATCGGCGGCGCGGCGGGTGCAGTTCCGCCCCTCGTCGGGTGGGCGGCCGCGACGGGGAACCTGACCGTCCCGGCGCTCTTTCTGTTCCTGATCGTCTTCTTCTGGACGCCGCCGCACTTCTGGGCGCTCGCGCTGCTGATCAAGCGCGACTACGAGGCGGCGCGAATCCCGATGCTGCCGGTGGTGCGCGGCGACCGCGAGACGGCCCGCCAGATCGTCTGGTACTCGGTAGTGCTCGTCGCGGTCACGCTCTTGCCGTTCGCCTGGCAGACGGTCGGGGTCCTCTACCTCGCAGCGGCGCTGCTCCTCGGCGCCGTGTTCCTGCGCCTCGCCTGGCGGCTGCGAGCTGAGACGACGCCGGCCCGGGCCCGGGCGCTCTTCCGCTTCTCGCTGTTGTACCTCGCGCTGCTGTTCGTCCTGATGGCCCTCGACCCCCTGCTGACATGATCAGATACGTGAGGAGGACGACGACATGAGTCACGTCTCTTCCGGTGCTGTCCTGACGCTCGTGATCCCGCTGAGCCTGCTCGTTGTCGTCATCACGGTCTGGTGGGCCTTCGGCCGGCGCTGGCTGCAGCCGAAAGAGCGGGCCGCCGCACCGGAACGACAGCCGGAGGGCTGAGTGTTGGCCCCAAGGTGGTTGACCGCTCTTGCGGTTGCCGCCTGCGTCGGCATCGCGCTCGGCGTGGGCCTCGGGCTTGCCCGGCCCCGGTCCGCACCCAGGTCCGACCAGAACCGGGAGCTGGCGCTTCACGGACAGGCGCAATGGGCAGCGGGCTCGAGACTCGCTCCGGCGTTCGCGCTGCGCGGCGCGGCGGGCGGTCTATTCTCGCTCCGCTCGGAGCGGCGGCACATCGTGCTCCTGACGTTCCTCGACTCCCGCTGCAAGAGGGCCTGCCCACTCGAGGGGCGGATGCTCGGGGACGTCGGACGCGACCTGAAGAGCTCAGGCGTGCCCGTCGAGCTGGTCGTCGTGACGGTCGATCCCTGGGGCGACACGCGAGGGAGCATCCGCAAGTTCATGCGTGAGTCCCGGTGGAATCTTCCCTGGCGCTGGCTCGGAGGGTCGCCCGGCCGCCTTCGTCCCATCTGGCACGCATACGGGATCGGCGTGAAGCAGGTCCCGGGAGACATCGTCCACAGCGTCGTGCTCTACGTCGTCGACCGGGGCGGCTACCTGCGCATCGCCTACCTGTTCCCGTTCGTGCCTCGCGAGGTGGCCCTGGATATTCGGCACCTCGCGCGTTCGTACTAGGAGGCGCGTGGATCCGATTCTCCTGTTCTTGCTGCTCCTCAGCGCCGCCTGGTACTGGGGCGGCGCCCGGCGGCCCGGCCTCCGCATCGCAGGGAAGCGACGGACGCCTGCGGTGCGGTGGCGCGCGGTCGCCTTCTACGCGGGGCTCGCCGCGATCGGGCTCGCGCTCTTCGACCCAATCGACTCGATGGCCGAGAAGCTCCTGTGGGCGCACATGGCCCAGCACCTCCTCCTGATGGGCGTCGCGGCACCGCTCCTCGTGCTCGGCGCCCCGTGGCTTCCCTTCTGGCGTCCGCTTCCGCTCGGCGTACGCCGGCGCGTGGCCTCAGCGGTCGTGCGCGGGCCACGGCTCGCGCCGCTCAGGCTCGTCGCTCGCGTGCTTTCGCTTCCGACGGTTGCCTGGGCGCTCTTCAACGGCGACCTCGCCCTCTGGCACGTCCCGGCTCTCTACGACCTCACGCTCCGGAACGCGGGCGTCCATTACGTCGAGCATCTGTCCTTCCTGATCTTCGGGGTGCTCTTCTGGGCCCAGGCCTTCGACTCGCCGCCCTTCCACGCTCGCCTCGGATACTTCCGGCGTGTGGCGTTCCTGACCGCGGGCGCGACGGCCGCCTGGCTCCTGGCCGTCGTCCTCGCGCTGTCGCCCACGCCGCTGTACCGCGCCTACGTGTCGATCCACCCGAGGCCCGAGGGCCTTTCGGCACTCACCGACCAGCAGCTCGCGGCCGGAGCGATGTGGGGGCCGGGCTCCGTCCCGTACGCGCTCGGGGTCTTCTGGCTGCTCTACGTCTGGCTGGAAGAGGACGGCGGCCGGCGGCCCCGCCCTCGCCATCGTCGCGGTCTCGCTGCTTCGGGCGGGCCGCGCTAGGCCGCGAGGTCGAGCTCGCGGTCGTGCTCGTCGGCATCGAGCCACGCAGTCTCAGCCTCGTGACCGACGAAGAAGCCGAGCAGCGAGACACCGGCCACAGCGGCCACCGCCACGAAGGACAAGATGAGATTCAATGCGGTCATCGTCGATGCACCTCTCTGAGTTGGCTGACCCGCAAAGCGAACCGGTTCCGGGTGAGAGGGAGCTGAAACCGCTCTAAGAACTGGCTAAGTTCGGCCGGAAGGACTCCCTCGAACGGGGCGTGGACGCGCATGTGCGGGCACTTGCGGGCACGCTCTGCCATTGGCGACCGGAGTCAATGCGCGGCCGCTCCGCAGCATCGGGCTGTGGCAACGCGGCGAAGGGTCGCTCCGGGACGGGAGCAGGCGGCTCCTGTCCCGGAGCGACGAGAAGGTTCTGTCAGTTCATGTGGTGCCGACAACCGAGCAGCGGTACACCTCCGTTGTCGGGACGAGCGCAATCTCTCCTGCCGCGGCCGCGGCAAGGATCTCGTTGTCCGAGAAGAGCTGCTGCGGCGGAATCGTCAGGAAGACGATCTGGACTTCCTGCCAGAGCGGGTTGAACCCGTCGGCCTGGATCGCGTCGAGGACGCTGGTGAACATGACGCCCGCGGCCTCGGCCTGATCAGACATGTAGATCGTGTTGATCGAGCCGTTGTGTGCAAGCAGCGAGGCCTCACCACCGCTTGGCTCTTCCTTGAAGTTGATCGTGAACAGGTGCCCGTCGTAGTAGGCAGGCATGTCGCCGGCGGATCCGTTGGTGTTCCCGGCGAGCGCCTGCCCCGGCAGCGCGAGCGCTGCCACCAGCACGATCAGGGTCAGCGCGGCACGTCGCGACATCGCTATCCCTCCCCTCCGCCTGCCGCCGAAACTACTACACCGGTTACGAGTACGCCGGGGGAGGGAAGTGGTTTGCAAAACGCCCCCGGGGACGTCCGCTCTGGGCGACATACCTGATCTCCAGGTCGATTTTTTCGGGCCGTCTGTGCGCCGGTCACTAGATCTCCGGCCCTCAGCGTGATCGGCTGGCTCAGGCTGCGAGTCGAAGGACGAGAGCGACAGAGTTCTGCGGGCCCGTCCAATGTTGGCGGACGAGTGGCTCGGCGCCGCTGCGACGGAGGCTGCGGAGAACGAGGGCGACGATGACCGTGTCGTCGAGTTGGCCTGCGATTGGAACGAAGTCGGGAACGAGCTCAAGACGGAAGTGCGAGGTAGCCAGCAAGCGCAACTAGAAAAGCCTGTTCCGACGTGGGAGGCGCGGGTCGCAAAGCTGAAGCCCTCTGACGGACTCGAACCGTCGGCCCCTTCCTTACCGTCGCGTCCGCGATTTGCGACCGGTTGCGATCGGTTGCAACCACAGGGCTCCATAAAGGCTCCATGTTTCGTTGTCCGCGTTGGCGACGCCGTACCGCGCCGCGGAGGCGGCCTCGGGTGTGGCAGCCGCCTCCGCTCGATTCGTCTAGGGCAGCTGATGCGGCGTTGCGGCAACTCTACGCCCATCGCCCGGCGGAAGATCGGCGTACGGACGCTCTGCGAAGTCGCGGCTAGGGCTCTCGCCCGCAATGCGGGCAGGCCGCGTCGTCCCTGCCGACCTCGAGATGAAGCGGCGTTACGCCGAGCTTCGCGGCGAGCTTCCGCAGCGCCTTCTCCGATGGCATGCGCTGCCCGGCCTCGATGCGGCTGAGGTAGGCGTAGGAAACGCCGGGCTCGGCCAGCTCGCGCTGCGAGAGGCCCCGCTCCTCGCGCAGCCGCCGGATGCGTTCGCCGACCGTCTCAGCCCGTCTGGTAGGCACGTTGTCAGCGTAGATGTGGAGCGTGCGGTCGGCGAGGTCGCAGGTCGACCCGCTGATGACTCCGGGCACCGCGCAACGCGCCCGCCCTAGCCGGGGTCGTCAGATGGTCAGGGGTTCAGCCGCGAGCCGGCGACGTAGAACCGAACCGTGTCCGTGGCCTCGACCTGTCTGAACGAAGTCTCGGCCTTCTTGATGCCCTCGAGCACCGGCTGGGCAGCCGCGAGCGCCTCTGCCGTTTCCCACAGAGTCAGAACGGCCAGGCTGCGGTCCTCGAGCCCCGAGAGCATGAGCATCCCCCTGAAGCCCTCCAGCTCCTCCACTGCGGGGAGGATCTGTTGGAAGAGCGTCTCTCCAATCTCCGGCTCGGTTGGTGCGAATACGATCGTCGTGAGGCGCGCGTACATAAGTTAGGTCGTTCGACGTTATCGGAAGGCCTGGACGCTGCCTTCGCTACCGGCGACATCGCGGATCAGTCGTTTGACCAAGGTCGGCCGCGCTCCCCCAAAGTCCCGGTCGCGCCGTCCCGACTGGGGTTGCGAGGAAGGGCGCGCTCTAGACTCCCGGGTTGATGAACGCCGAGAGTGTCGCGCGGATCCCGAAGTGCCCCGAGTGCGGCGATCTCTGGCTGCCGGCCGACACCGAGCGCTTGAGCGCGTACCTGACCGATGACGAGCCGCCGGAGCTCGAGTTTTACTGCCCGAGCTGCGCAGAGCGGGAGTTCGGCGGCGGCTAGGCCAATCGCCGAGGGCGCATCCCGCGCGCGCCGACCACCCATTTGACAATCGTTCGCTTCGGCCTAGCCTCTGAGGCTCTCGATCCGAGGAGGGCAGGCAATGAACATCTCACCGAACGGAGTCCGTGCCGTGGTAGCAGCGGGCGCGATCGTCTTCGGCGTCGCTCCGGTGACCGCCGCCAGGGGGACCATCCCTTACCGGTGGAAGAATTGCACGAACGTCCACAAGCGGTATCCGCACGGCGTGGGGAGGCTGCACGCGCACGACAGGACGAGCGGTACGCCGGTGACGAACTTCTACCGCAGCACGCGGCTCTACAACATTGCGATCAGCTACAACAGCCTGAAGGGCGCCATTATTCGTGTCGCTGTTCATGCGGCGGCTCGGTAGTACTCGTGGATGAGGCCGCCGAGCCGGTCGCGGCGGTGGATCTCGCCCCCGCTCGATGGCGCATCCCCCTCGGGTTCAGGCGGGCAGAGCTCGAGCGCGCGGTGCGGCCTCTGAGTGTTGTAGTGGTCGACGTAGACGCGGAGCGCACGCTCGAGGTGGCGGCGGTTGAGGATCAGTAGCCAGTCGAGACACTCCGAGCGGACGGTTCTGACGAAGCGCTCCGCGATCGCGTTTGCCTTCGGCGCCCGCACGGGCGTCTTCACGGTCCGGACGCCCGTCGCTGCGGAAGACCTCGTCGAAGGAACGGCTGTACTTGCTCTCGCGGTCGCGGATCAGGAAGCGAGCGCGATCGGTGAAATCGAGGCCGAAGTTGCGCGCCTGCTGGGTCACCCAGCCGCCGGTCGGATTGGTCGTGCAGCCGGCCCGCCATACGCGTCGGCTCGCATGCGCGATGAAGAAGAGCACGTAGTAGCGGCGCAGGAAGACGCTCTCGACCGTGAAGAAATCGCTGGCGACGATGCTCGTCGCCTGCGCTCGCAGGAACTCGCGCCAGCTCGGTCCCGAACGCCTTGGCGCTGGTTCCAACCCCGTCTGGGCGAAGAAGCGGCGGATTGTGGTCGGCGAGACGTGCACGCCGAGCTTGGCCAGTTCACCACAGATCCGCCGGTGGCCCCAGCGCGGGTTCTCGCGCGCCAGCCGCAACACGAGCTCCCGAACCTCACTCGGCAGCCTAGGCCGTCCGCGCCGGCCGGCGGGCTGCCGCCACTTCCGACGCACCAGCGCCCGATGCCAGCGCAGAAGCGTTCGTGGTGTCACCAGAAGCAAACCCCGCGACGAGCGCGGCAGGTGGCACGCTGCTGCTGCCAGCAGCGCCCGATCAACCGTGGCGAGCTTCGGCCGCGCGACTTGCCGGCGCAGGATCTCGAGCTCGTGGCGCAGCACCAGCAGCTCGATGTCTTTCACCTGCAGCCGCGACGGCTGCGAACGAGCGCACCGATCAGAGCCCGCAGAGCGAGGTAGACGAAGGAGAAGGCCATACCGACGATCCTCCCAGCCTTCGCCCCATAGAGAGGCGACACCAATTTTGGCGCCCTTCACCCTTGGAGCGAGTTCCACGGCCTACCCGTGATTGACAGGGACCGGAACGTGGTGTTCCGCGCCGATCGGAAGGACGGCGTCCAGGGCATCTAGGTAGGCCGCGGCGGATCCATCCGGAC
>Ga0070698_100002088_pt1 | contig 22182 bp, 23 predicted proteins | sample KBSK1502metaG_FD_65477 | JGI IMG/M metagenome (GOLD analysis project Ga0070698, IMG submission 65477) | Corn, switchgrass and miscanthus rhizosphere microbial communities from Kellogg Biological Station, Michigan, USA - KBS K1-50-2 metaG | ecosystem: Host-associated > Plants > Roots >...
CCGCCTACGCGCCCTTTACGCCCAGTGATTCCGGACAACGCTCGCACCCTCTGTATTACCGCGGCTGCTGGCACAGAGTTAGCCGGTGCTTCCTCCCCCGGTACCGTCAATCTCGTCTAAACGAGAAGTTCGTCCCGAGTAACAGCGGTTTACACCCCGAAGGGCTTCCTCCCGCACGCGGCGTCGCTGCGTCAGTCTTTCGACCATTGCGCAAGATTCCCCACTGCTGCCTCCCGTAGGAGTCTGGGCCGTATCTCAGTCCCAATGTGGCTGGCCATCCTCTCAGACCAGCTACCCGTCATAGCCTTGGTGGGCCGTTACCCCGCCAACTAGCTGATAGGCCGCGAGCCCCTCCACTTGCGCCTTACGGCTTTCCTCCCCCGGCCATGCAGCCAGAGAAGCGTATGCGGGATTACCCGGCCGTTGGGCCGGCTATACCCCACAAATGGGCAGGTCGCTCACGTGTTACGCACCCGTTCGCCGGTGAGTGATTGCTCACCCCCCGCGACTTGCATGTGTTAAGCACGCCGCCAGCGTTCGTCCTGAGCCAGGATCAAACTCTCCAAGAGAATTCAATAAGGCTCGTCCGAACTGGCTTGCCACGCGTTATGTGGCATTAAGTCCGAATCACTTTCTAGTACGTCAGTGTTCTCTCCCCGGACACCTGATCGTGTGTCCGGATCGACGAGTCCGCCTCGCACTTCCATCAACGCTCAATCCAGTTGTCAAACAGCAATAATCAAGAAAATCCAGAATAATCTGCCCAGTCCGGGCAGCCGAGCATTGTATTCGCACTGACCCGCTCAGTCAAGTGGTTGCGAGCAATTGACTTCATCAGCTCGCGTCAGCTCAACTCCTGAATCGGAGCGGCTTTACCACGGTCACCGCGGGGACCCCAATGCTAGTCACTTCGATGAGCATCGCAAGGGGCCAAAGTCTGAATGCACACTGCTCAATACCGAGCTAAGCGGCAGGCCAAGACCAGACGCACAGGTCAATTCTGCATCGTACTTCTGCACCTGAATCCAAGTGCTCCGTGATGGACTCGAACCATCAACCTAGCGATTAAGAGTCGCTTGCTCTACCAATTGAGCTAACGGAGCCAAAGCGGGGGACAGACCCTAACGAAAGATGGCGCGCCAGGAGGGACTCGAACCCCCGACCCTCAGCTTAGAAGGCTGATGCTCTATCCACCTGAGCTACTGGCGCCTCGTCGTGGGCCGGAACACGCGGCACTCCACTGCCGCGCGAGTCGGGGCGGCCGGATTCGAACCGGCGACCTCCTGCTCCCAAAGCAGGCGCGATACCGGGCTACGCTACGCCCCGCAAAGGAAGTCGGAATTGTAGTCCGACCTCACCGATTGTCAACGATTTAACGCGAGGAAGCAAGAAGGAAACACTCACGAAAGGCGGAGCCGCTCGAGCAGCGCGCGAAACGCCCGACCACGATGGCTTACGCGTTCCTTCAACTCGACTGAACTCTCGCCGAACGTGGCGCCCAACTCTTCCGACAGAAAGTAGGGATCGTAGCCAAAACCTCCGGTGCCGCGCGCGTCGTCGACAATGATGCCGGCGGTGTCACCAACGGTGATCTCCTCTCGAACGCCGTCCCAATACGCCGCGGCACAGACGTACCGCGCACGCGGTCGATCCACTTGGCGCAGCCGTTCGAGCAACCTGGCGTTGTTGGCGTCATCGAGCGCCTGGCCTGACAGATCCTCGCGGCCCGACCACCGTTTGCTGCGCACGCCGGGCTGCCCCTCGAGCGCCTCCACCTCGAGACCGGAGTCATCGGCCACCGTCGGCCGGCCGGTGAGCGCGTGGAAGTACCTCGCCTTGGCGAGCGCGTTGGCCTCGAATGTGTCGAACACCTCCACGTGGTCTTCGTCCGGCGACGGCAACACGCCCGCTTCGCGCAGATCATGAACCGTGATATCGGCCGCGGCGAACAACGGACGGAGTTCCCGCAGCTTTCCCTCGCTACGGGTCGCCAGCAGGACGGTCAACCCATTCACCGCGCGCCTAACGCGGAGCGCTGCAGCCCATCCAGGGTGACGATCCCGGCAACCGCCAGGGAGAGCAGCCCGTCGAGCTCCGCGCGATCGAAGGTGCCGTGTTCGCCGGTGCCCTGCACTTCCACGAACCGGCCTTCGCTGCTCATCACCACGTTCATGTCCACCGCGGCGCGAACGTCTTCGTCATAGTCCAGGTCGAGGCACGGCGTCCCATCCACCACGCCGACACTGACCGCCGCCACGCGCCGGCGGACCGGGGACTCGGCCAACTTACCCTGGGCGACCATCCAGTCAAAGGCGTCGACGACCGCCACACAGGCGCCCGTGATGGCCGCCGTTCTCGTTCCGCCGTCGGCGTCCAGGACATCGCAGTCGACGCGCAACGTCACCTCGCCAAAGCGGAAATCATCCAGCATGGCCCGGACGCTACGTCCAATCAGACGCTGGATCTCGTGCGTGCGCCCGCCGATCTGGGCACGCTCCCGCTGACTGCGGGTCCGGGTCGCACGTGGCAACATCGCATATTCCGACGTGATCCAGCCGTCGCCGCTTCCTTTCCGCCACCCCGGGACACTGTCCTCCACGGACACCGCGCACAACACCCGGGTGTTGCCGAAGGCGCACTGGCACGACCCCTCTGCCTGCCTGACGATTCCGCGCTCGAGCACAACGGGCCGCATCGCGCCATGGTCACGACCAACGCGCGTCATGACCGGCCCTCCCGCATCCGCTCGAGCGTGCTCGTGGTGGAGTGCCCTGGCGTCAGCGGAACAATCACCACGTCGCCGCCTGTCGCCATGACGTCCGTTGCGCCGACCACCGAATCCACGGTGTAGTCTCCTCCCTTGACCAGCACGTCAGGCGCCAATGCGCGAATGAGCTCGAGGGGCGTATCCTCGTCAAAGAGCACTACCGCGTCCACCACCTCCAGCGCTCCGAGCAGGTGGACCCGCTCGCGCTCGTTCCGAACCGGTCGTGACGGGCCTTTCAGACGCTTGACCGACGCGTCCGTGTTCACGCCGACGACCAGCGCATCGCCAAGGGCGCGTGATGCCATGAGGACGTCCACGTGCCCGGGATGAAGCAGATCAAACACGCCGTTGGTGAACACCACCCGGCCGGAACTCCTGCGCCAGGCGACCGCCGCCTCACGAGTCATGACCTTCCGCAGTGGATCGAGCGGACGCGTCGTCAAAACGTTCGGACGACTTGTGGCGCGAACCTGAACTCGCGAACGAACAGGGGCAGCTCGACATGCTCCGTATACTCGCTCGAGATGACGATGCGGTTCGCGCTGCGCACGACCCTGACGCGGCCGGCCTCGTCAGGCAGGCCGAGGGAATCGGCGACCGCCGCCAGTCGCAAACGGATGGCGTCGTCATCCCGGCTGTCGGCGAACCGCGCTTCCTGCACCATGGCGTCCTTCAGCCGCAGGAACCTGAAGTAGACTTCGCCAATATTGAATCCGAAGTACGTGATCGTCACCAGGAGCAGAAGGCCGACGAGACATCCGAGTCGGCTCCGACCGTCGCGCCGTGTCACCATTGCGACTGCGCCCCTTCGATGATGTCGTTGACGATCCGCTCCAGCGCCTGCTTGCGCCCGGCCGGCTCCGCGCGCTCGGCGTATTCGCCCTCGGCTTGCAGACCGGTCCTCTCGTAGAGCGTCTTGCCCGTGGTCTGGTCCACGATCTTCACGTCGACGACGAGCTGCACCCGCCGGCGCGCCGTCGTCGCGAGGGCGGGGTCGGCGCTGAACCCGACCGGAACGTCGGGTTCATATTTCCGGATGACACCCGTGACGAGGGCGCTGGCGCGAGCTTCGGGTGCTTCGCGAAGGCCAAGCCGGTCGCCCAGCGTCTTACGGAGGACGAGGTGAAGCTCGCTGGATACTTCCGGATTTGCCGTTTCGTTCTCGAACGGGATGACGGCAACCGTGCGGATGTGTCGGGGAAGACCTCCTCCCCCGGAGAGACTGTACAAGCACCCCGTCAACAGCAGCGCACTAAGGACGCCAAATCGCCGCATCGAACCCCGCTTCCGAATTGGTGCGCCGTATGGTGAGCACGAGCGATCGCCCCGCCGCCGGCTGCCTGTAAACTACGCGGGTCGAGTCCCGCCGTTCTACCATTTGTTCACTGCGGCCACCGGTGATCCGCTCCATCCTGGCCAGCGTGGTCGGCCCGAATGCCATTCGCCAGGTGGGATCCTGTCCGATTTCGACGCGCAACGTGTCGCCATCCTGACGAACGACCGTATCGGCGCCGGTGACCCGAACGACGCCGAGGGTGGCCCACAGCAGGGGCTCGGGCGGCATCGACCGCCTGGCCTCATCCTGCGCGAGTGCCCTCAGCGAGTCACCAATCAGAATCACGTATCCGCCGCTGTTTCCGTTCTCCAGAAACAGGTCGATCCGTACGCTATCCGGGGGCGCGAGACGCGCGACGCCTTCACCGCGCGCGGAGAAAACGCGCTCCTTGTATTCCCAACCGAAGATGATTCGGCGATACCCCGGGGGAAGCCGGGTGTCCGGTATCGCGCGCGCGACAGGTACTCCGGTGAGCGGGCCAACCCGCGGAGCAGGAGCGCACGCAGACGCCGCTACCGTGCCGGCGGCCACAAGGGCCCTAACGAGAATCGGCCCGGTCGAGGAGGGCACGGATATCCGGTGGGATGGTCGTGGCCTTCCCCGCTGCGTCAAGCGCCACCAGGGTCGTACTGGCGCTGGCGAGTCGCACTCCGGAGTCGGCATCGGTGATGAGATAGTCGAAGGTGAGGCCGCGCGATCCCAGTCGCGTGAGCACGGTGGTAACGCGAATACGGTCATCATACTTCGCCGGGGCATGATATCGGATGTTGGCCTCGGCCACGGCGAGTGGAACACCCCTGCGCTCCATTTCCGCGTACGACATGCCGAGCGACCGGATGTACTCCGTGCGGCCCATCTCACACCAGGCGAGGTACTCGGCATGGTACACGACCCCCATGCGGTCCGTTTCGCCGTACCGCACGCGGAATTCGATATCGTGCGAGTGGGGATCGGGCATTGGGGCTGTAGGCGTGGGTCCTGGGGCGCGAGGACCGCGCATGATTGTCGAAGCAGCCGGTGTTGTAAAGGCGCGGTGACATGATAGACTGTCCGCGTGCTGCCGGCGCCATGCTTCGTTTTCTCCGACGTACACCTGGGCGTCACACCGCCCGAGGTCGAACGGTCGCTCCTGGGATACCTGGATCATCTGCGCGGCGCCGCCGGATCCGTCATCATCAACGGCGACCTCTTCGACTTCTGGTTTGAGTGGCGCACCGTCATTCCGCGTGCCGGGTTCAAGGTGCTGGCCGCGCTGGCGCGCCTCACGGACGCCGGGATTCCGGTCCTCTGGATCGCGGGCAATCATGACTGCTGGGGCGGCGACGTATTGACCCGGGATGTGGGGGTGACGTACCACGTCGGCGCCTGGACCGGCGAGGTGGCCGGTTGGCGGACGCGCATCGATCACGGCGACGGACTGCGCGACCAAGAGGACCGGCGCTACCGACTGCTGCGTGGGGTCCTGCGGCATCGGTGGTCGATCCGCGCGTTTCGATGGATCCATCCCGACCTCGGCAGCCGCATCGCGTTAGGCTCGTCGCATGCGAGCCGGACCTACCGGGCCCGCGACGGTGGCGAAGGTCTTCGTCGTGTGGCGCACCGCCAACTCGAAGCCTCGCCGGGGATCGACCTCCTGGTGTACGGCCATTCCCACGTCGCGATGCTCGAGCGCGGCACGGCGGGAGTTTATGCCAACGCCGGCACCTGGATGGACGACACCACGTTTCTCACGATCCGCGACGACGCCATCCGACTCCATCGATGGTCGGCGGACGATCCAGAGCAGGAGCTGACCGTCGTGCCGCGTTCAGCAGTCGCGAGCGCTACCAGCGCACGCTGAGACCGACGCCGATTCCGCGCGGCAGGTGCCGGGCTCCGACGCGGGCCGGCAAGTCCCAGAGCAGCGACGCGACAAACGCGTCGGCGCCGGCAAAGAGGTGGTTGAAGGCGAGTACCGCGATCCAGTCTTCAACCTGTGTTCGCCTCGCGTCCACGCGGTCGGTGTCGAATCGGTTCGGTACGGTGTCCAGCGGGAAAAACCTGCCTATCGAGTCGAGCACTGGAGCGCCCGTGAGCGCATCAACGTGATATCGATTTACGATCGCGTCCGACGACCTCGCCCGAGCGATGCGAAGGTCGTTCTGCGCCTTGAGCAGCATGGTGATCGACATGGCTTCGATGAAGGCGTAGATCGCGCCAGGAAGCGGACGGCCAAGTCGTGACTGCCCGAGACCGGGCACCAACAGCGACGTGAGGAACGCGCGGCCCGGAGAAACTGGTGGACGCAACGAATCGGGAAGCGCTCGAGGCAGCGAGGTGGAATCACGACGGACACGGGACGTGTCGACCTGGGCGCCGGCAGAGAGTGGCGCAGCGGCGACGGACAACCCGGCGCACAGTGCCAACCAACGCGTGGATCGAGTGAACTGACTGGTCACGAGCCCTCGAAAACGGAAGTCGGATGTCGATCGTGGAGCGGCGCGGTGGCGGGAGCGTATGGGAATCGAACCCACCCGACCCGACGATGTCAGGTCACAATCGTTTTGAAGACGATGAGAGCCACCAGGCCCCAGACACCCCCGTGTCCGGCATTACGCGAGGACTATTGCGCGATCCCCACGAGGCAGGACGTCACCGATCACTACCGCCTGCGGAACGCGCGAAAGATAGTCCTCGACGACTGGAGCGGGGAGCGAAACGAGGAGGCCACCTGACGTCTGGGGGTCTATTACGAGCGCTTCCGTGAAGGGTTCCACATTGCCCCAGTCGGTCAGTTCCCTGACGTAGGCATCGTTCCGCTCCGCCCCTCCGGGCGTGGCGCCGGCTCGCCAGGCATCGAGTGCACCGGGAAGGATCGGCAGCAGCGCGGACTGGATTCGAATCGTGACTCCACTGCCGCGGGCCACGTGTGTGGCGTGCCCGAGGAGACCAAATCCGGTGATGTCAGTGGCGCATTTCGCGCCCACGGCGACCGCCTGACGAGAAGCGTCGCGGTTGAGCATGCGCATGGCGGCGACCGCTGGCGCGGCCACTTCGGGCGCGATGATCGCTCGCTTGAGCGCGGTGGTGACGAAGCCCGTTCCGAGCGGCTTGGTCAACACGAGCACGTCACCTGGCTTCGCGCCGGCATTCGTCAGCATCTGTTGCGGGTGCACTCGGCCCGTGACTGACAATCCGTACTTCAGCTCCTCATCAATGATCGAGTGCCCACCGATAAGTGTCGCTCCCGCTTCGTGAACCTTGTCCTGGCCACCACGCAGGATTTCGGTCAACACCTCGATTGGAAGCGCATCGATTGGGAATCCGACGATGCTGAGCGCGGTCAGCGGCTCACCACCCATGGCGTACACATCCGAGAGCGCGTTGGCCGCGGCGACCTGACCGAAGTCGTACGGATCGTCGACGATCGGCGCGAAAAAGTCGACGGTTTGCACGAGCGCGAGTTCATCGGACAGCCTGAAGACCCCCGCGTCATCGAAGGTCTCACGACCGACGAGGATTCGGGGATCGGGTCTCGCTTCCAGCGGAGCGAGGGCGCGGGACAGGTCACCCGGACCCAGCTTGGCGGCTCAACCCGCGCAGCGGGCGAATTGGGTGAGTCGGAAGGTTTTTTCGCGAATGTCGGTCATGACGTGGTCCTCGACCGTCGGACAGAAAGGATGGCGGATGGCCGATGGGAGATGACCGATGAATAGCACTGAAGTCATCAGCCATCCGACATCCGCCTTCCGCCATCCTGAAACTAGCCCAGGTGTGCGACGAGATCGATCTCGACGAGCACGCCGCGAGGGAGCGCCGCGACTTGGACGGTCGACCGCGCCGGCCGAGCTTCGCCCATCGCCGCGGAATACACCTCGTTCATGCGCGGGAAGTCCTTCATGTCCTGCAGGTAGACCGTGGTCTTGACCACGTCCTTCCACGACGCGCCGGCAGCGGAGAGCACGGCCTGAAGGTTATCCAGTACGCGCCGCGTCTGGGCCACGATGTCGCCCTCGACGACCTGCGCCGAAACCGGGTCCAGCGGAATCTGGCCCGCGGTGTACAGGAAACCACCAGCGATGATGGCCTGCGAATACGGCCCGATTGCCGCCGGGGCCGAGTCGGAATTCACGATGCGGGTGCTCACGTTAGGCTCCTTCTAGAAGAGGCCGACGATGCTGCCGTCGGGCCGGACGGCCATGCGTTCCGCCGCGGGCTCCTTCGGCAATCCGGGCATGGTCATGATGTCGCCGCATTGAGCCACGACGAACCCGGCGCCGGCAGCTGGATACACTTCGTTGACGGTGATCCGGAATCCCGTCGGCCGACCCAGCCGCGTGGCATCATCGCTCAACGAGTACTGGGTCTTCGCCATGCAAATCGGCGTGGCGCCGAGTCCGATGGATTGCAGATAGTCGATGTTGCGATCGGCTTTGGGCGCGTAGTCGACGCCGGCGGCGCCGTACACACGCGACGCGACGATGGAGATCTTCTCGCGAATCGGGAGTTTCTCGTCGTAGAGTGGCGCGAACCGCGCCGTGCCCTCGGCCAGGAGCGCGAGAACCTCGTGCGCCAGCTCTTCACCGCCAGCACCGCCGCGCGCCCACACTTCATTCATCGCGACCCGGACGCCGGCGCGGCGAGCGGCGTCGACAACCATCTTCAGCTCGGCGTCGGAGTCCGAGGTGAAACGGTTCACCGCCACCACGACCGGCAGGCCGAACTGCTTCACGTTCATGATGTGGTGCTCGAGATTCGGCAGCCCGCGCTCGAGTGCGGCCAGGTCTTCGGTGGCAAGTTTCGTTTTCGCCGCGCCGCCATTCAGCTTGAGCGCGCGGATGGTGGCAACCAGGACGGCCGCTTCCGGTTGCAACCCCGCCGACCTGCACTTGATATCGAAAAACTTCTCGGCGCCGAGATCCGAACCGAATCCCGCCTCGGTCACGACGATGTCTGCCAGCGCTAACGCGGAACGCGTCGCGATGACGGAGTTGCAGCCGTGCGCGATGTTGCCGAAGGGCCCCGCATGGACGAAGGCAGGACCGCCTTCAAGCGTCTGCACGAGGTTCGGACGGATCGCGTCCTTCAGGAGTAGACCCATGGCGCCGGCGGCCTTAAGGTCGCCGGCTCGCACGGGCTTGCGGTCCGCGCCATACGTCGACCCGACGATGATCCGCGACAAACGCTCCTCGAGATCCTTCACACTCGATGCCAGCGCAACGATGGCCATGATCTCGCTGGCGGGGATGATCACGAAACGCTCTTCACGCGGAACGCCTTCCGCCGGCCCGCCGAGTCCGATGATGACCTTGCGGAGCGCCCGGTCGTTCATGTCGATCGTGCGCGGCCACGTTATGCGGCGAGGATCGATCCCGAGCGCATTCCCCTGCTGCAGGTGGTTGTCCAGCATCGCCGCGAGTAACGCGTGCGTGCTCGAAATCGCATGGAAGTCGCCAGTGAAATGCAGATTGATGTCGTCCATGGGCAGGACCTGCGCATAGCCGCCACCGGCAGCGCCGCCCTTCACCCCGAACACCGGACCCAGCGATGGCTCGCGGATGCATAACGCACAGCGCTTGCCGATCCGCCGAAAGGCCTGGGCCAACCCAACGGACGTCGTGGTCTTCCCTTCTCCCGCGGCGGTCGGGTTGATGGCGGTGACGAGCACCAGCTTGCCGCGCGATGGACGTTCCGAGATCTCGAGCGGGATTTTCGCCTTGTATTTCCCATACAAGTCGAGGTCATCCGGTGTGAGGTCCAGCTCCGCGGCAACGTCGGTGATGGGACGCAGCTTTGCCGCCTGCGCGATTTCGATGTCTGACGGAACAGACATGAGTTGTTAGATGTGAGATGGGAGATGAACTGCGAAGGCGATCGGGCCAAATCGGCGAGCGGCGGAACCTAGGTTCGGTTTTCGGCATAGGCCAGACCAAACAGCCGGTGCGTGTTAGCCAGAGTCAGCGAACCCATGACATCCACCTCCACCCCCCGCGCCTGGGCAAGTCGCGCCACCGTCAACGCGACATGCGACGGTTCGTTGCGCTTTCCCCGGTAAGGCACGGGAGCCAGGTACGGAGCGTCCGACTCCACAAGGATGCGATCAGGCGGGATGGAGCGGATCAAGTCATCATCTGTCCACTTCTTGAACGTGACAACGCCGGCGAATGAGACACACCAGCCCGCGTCGATTGCCACTTCGGCCAGGCTCGCCGGTCCAGTAAAGCAGTGGAGCACGCCACGGACGCCGGCCTGCGACGCCTCGCGGACCATGGCGGCGGTGTCGTTGCCTGCCTCACGAGTGTGAACCACAACGGGGCGACCAACCTCGGCGGCCAGGTGGAGCTGTGCGCCGAAGATCGTGCGCTGGACCTCGCGCGGGGAATTGTCGTAGTGGTAGTCCAGTCCACATTCGCCGATGGCGACCGCCCCTCGCTCCATGTGTTCGCGCACGCGGGATAGGTCGCGCGCCAGGTCGAAGTTCGCTGCCTCGTGCGGATGCATGCCCGCGGTGTGCCACACGAAGCCCGGGTAGGCTGCCGCAATTTGCTCTGCGCGATCGGCCGCGTCCGGCGATTCCCCGATACAGACCAGTGCCTTAGCGCCCGCCAGTCGGGCGGCGTGGATCACCGCGTCGCGATCGGCGTCGAACGCCGGATCAGCAAGGTGGACGTGACTATCCGCAAAGGGCGGCATGACGCGCCGGGCCGCCCCGAAAACGCCTAACGCCGTCCGGCGGCGGGCGCCTTGCTCCCGCGAATCGGCTTCGGCGGCGATTCCACCTCCGCCTTCGACTCAGCGCGCGCCTGGCCTGCTGAAACGTACAGCCCCTTCCCCGCCGACTCCTTACGCGGGAACTTCCGCTCGATGTACAGCAGGACGGGCGATGCGACGTAGATCGAACTGAACGTCGCCACGAAGATGCCGAACGCCATGACCCAGGCGAACGGCCGCAGCACTTCGCCGGCGAAGATCAGCAGCGCCAGCGTGGCGGCGAGTGTCGTGACGTGCGTCAGCACCGACCGCGGAAGTGTCTCGTTGATCGAACGGTTGAGCGTATCGTACAACGGCTCTTTCCGTGCCTTCTTCAGGTTTTCGCGGACGCGGTCGAAGATGATGATCGTGTCATTTCCGGAATAGCCGAGCAGCGTCAGGATGGCAGCGACCACCGTCAGGGATACTTCGATGTGGGCGAGCTTGATAAACGCCATCGTGACCAGGACGTCGTGCGCGGTGGAGAGCACGGCCGCCAGACCAAAACGCCACTCGAACCGGAACGCGAGGTAGGCGAGCGTAATGAGTGACGCGAGCAGCATCGCGATGATGGCACCGCGAGCGAGTTCCTCCCCGACCTTCGGTCCGACTGCTTCCGTGCGAACAATCGTGAATCCGTCGCCGTATTTTGTCTTCAGCAGCGTCTCCACTTCTTTCGCCACGCCTTCGGCCGTCGTGGCCTGTTCGGCAATCGCTTCCGCTCCCTGAAGCCGCAGGGTGTATTCCGTCGGGTCGCCGAACTGCGTGATCTCGGCGTGACTTATCAGCGCGCGCAAGTCGGCCGGGTCGGGCGGTTGCGCGAAACGCACCTGGACGAGCGTGCCACCGGTGAACTCAATGCTGAGGTTCACACCACCGCGCAGGGCGAACGAGCCGAGGCCGAGCACGATGAACGCGACAGTGAGAATGGCGGCAACACGCCACCACTTGATGAAATCGAATTTGGTGTCGTGGAGGATACGGAACATCAGATGCTCAGTGCCTGTGCACCGCGCGTGCGCGAGAGCCACGCGAGGTAGAAGGTTCTGGTGATGAACACTGCCGCGAAGAGTGACGCCGCAATGCCGGCGATCAGGGTGACCGCGAAGCCGCGAACCGGACCGGTACCGTACTGATAGAGGACGGACGCCGTGAGGATGGTGGTGACGCTGGTGTCGACGATCGCGCTGAGGGCGTGGTGAAAGCCCTCATCAATCGCGGTGCGCACCGTCTTTCCTCGAGCGAGTTCCTCGCGGATACGCTCGAAGATCAGCACGTTGGCATCGACCGCCATACCAACGGACAGCACAAGCCCGGCGAGACCAGGCAGTGTCAGTACCGCATTGAATCCGGCCAGGACCGCGAGTGTGTAGAGCACGAACAGGACGAGCGCCGCAACGGCGAGGAGGCCGGAAAAGCGGTAATACACGACCATGATGAAAACCACCGCCGCGACCGCGATGACCATCGCGGTCGTGCCCTTTCTGATGGAGTCCTGGCCCAGGCTGGCGCCGATGTTTCTGACCTCGGCAATCTTGAGTGGCACGGGAAGCGCACCGGCGCGCAACACCAGGGCCAGGTCCTGCGCCGATTGCAGGTCGCGCCGACCTAACGTGATCTGGCCGCGTGTGCCGATGGCGCTCTGGATGACCGGCGGTCGACCCATGACGCGATCGTCGAGGACGATTGCCATGTAGTCCTGGATGTGCTTGGCCGTTTCGGTCCGGAAGCGCCGCCCACCTTCATTATCCAGCTGGAACTCGACGACGGTACCGTCGATGGGCGTGTTGTTCGGATTCGCATCGTTGATGGACTCGCCCGTGAGAATCGGGCGTGAGTCGAGCACATAGAACGTGCGGTACACCGACCCTCCAACCGACAGCGTATCAGCCCCCCATTTCATCGTCTTGCCCGGTGGGAAGGCGGCCTGGATCTGCGGGAGGGAGAAGTAGTACTCGGCGCGCGCGGCATTGGCTTCCGAGACGTAGAACTCGCCGGGCATCTGGCCGGCCTGCAGCAGGCTCGAAATCGGCCCACCGGTGGTCGGCGCTGGCGGCGCGGCCGAATCAGCTTTCGCGGAGTCGGCGCCCTTGGAACCGCTGTCGGGAGTGAACAGTTTCTGGAGGCCGGAGACTTGTGCCTTCTTGGCGGTGTCGCCTAACGCGCCACCCGATGTCGGTCCCCCGAGGTCTTTCGCGATCTGGTCAAGGCGCGGCAGCGCGCGCTCGAGGGCGTTGCTTTCGTCGGCAATCAGGAACTGAAGGTGGGCCGCCTGCTGTACGACCGCCTGCGCGCGTTCCGGATCGTCGATGCCCGGCAATTCCACGATGATGCGGTTGTCGCCAACCTTCTGTACAACCGGTTCAGCGACGCCGAACTCGTCGATCCGGGTGCGGACCACCTTGAGCGCGCGATCCAACGCGTCCGCCTTGTCGACGACGGCGCCCCTGGACTCATCGATCTCGAGCGCGAGGTACATGCCGCCCTGAAGATCGAGGCCCTTCTTGAGGGGCACGCGCTTTACCGTGTCGAAGACGAACACACCGTCACGCTTCACGCGTTCGATCACGGTGCGCGGCCAGAGCGCCCAGATCGACGCGACCACCAAACCAGCGATCAACAGGAGTCGGTACTTCAGGTTTGTCATTGCAGCGGCCGGATCGAGATTGGGGAGCTAAGAACGTTAGAAGCGCACGTGGGCGTAGTCAATCGCAAACTGAGGATTATCAACTGGTTAACCGGTCTAAGGTCCAAGTCTAAATCGAGGGACTAAAGCGCTTGCCCGAGAACCCGGCGCGCGTTGGCGGCATCGAGATTCAGCTGTGCAACCAGAGCCTCAACCCCACTGAACTTCTGCGTATCGCGCAGGCGGGCAACGAAGTCGATTCGAACACTCGCCCCATATAGGTCCAGATCTGCGTCAAAAAGGTGCGCTTCAACCACGGTTTCGGCGTCGCCGAAGGTCGGCCGAGGCCCGAGGTTCAGCATCCCGTCGTACGGACCCGCTGGTGTCTGCACGCGCACGGCATAGACCCCCTCTGGGGGTAGCAGTTTCCTTGGACTCGGAACCGGCACATTGGCAGTGGGGAATCCCAACAGACGGCCGCGCCGGGCGCCCTCGCCGACACGCCCGCCGAGCGAATAGTGTCGACCAAGTCCTCGGAACGCTCCGTCGAGGTCACCGCCGGCAACTGCACGCCGGATGGCGGTCGACGAGACGTTCTCGCCACCGTTCACGGTCACTGCAGGAACCACACTGACGTCGAAGCCGCGCTCTGCACCGAGCCGGCGCAAGGTTGCCACGTCGCCCGATCGGTTGTGGCCGAACCGATGATCGTGACCCATCAAAAGGTCATGCATCCTGAATCGGCCAAGGAGTATCTCCTCCACGAACCGCTCGGCGCTGTACGCCGCGAACTCCGGCGTGAACGGCACCACCGCCACGAAGTCGATTCCGCTTTCCGCGAGCACTTCGAGTTTTTCGTCGCCGACCGTGAGCAGGCGTGGCGCCGCTGACGGGTTCACCACTTCGAGTGGATGCGGGTCGAATGTCACCAGCAGGCTGTGCACGTTCAGTTGACGCGCGCGAGCAACGAGTTGGCGAAGCACGTCCTGATGGCCGAGATGTACGCCATCGAAGCTCCCGACTGTGAGCGCTGTGCGCGTCACGTCCGGCGGAAGTCCCGACGATAAAACCTGGGCGCGATCAGGCACCGTTCAGCACGACGCGGGGTTGCCACCACTCGCCATCTCGCTCGGCGACGGCGATGAGCGCTCCGTCAGGTGCGAGCAATGCGGCCTGTCGGATGTCGTCGATGCCTACCGCCACAGCCCTGCCGTGCCGGACGTGCTCGACCTCGCTCCCGGACAACAGCTGCCGCGGCATGGCGCCGAGGGCGTCCACGGGCGCGAGCAGTGCGGCGGTAGCCGACTCGTCAGGCGCCACGGCGTCAGCCACGTCGAACGGCCCGATGCGCGTGCGTCGCAACGCCGACAAGTGGGCCGCTGAACCGCACCGCGCGCCAAGGTCGCGCGCGAGTGCGCGGATGTAGGTACCGGAACCGCACGTAATCGTCGCCGTGAGCATGGACGGCGAGACCGATTCCACGTCCCAGGAATGAACGGTGACCGTGGTGGGTTCGAGCGGTGGCTCAACACCCTCGCGGGCGATCTGGTAGGCTCGCCGTCCACCAACGTGCCGGGCGGAGTACGCCGGTGGTCGCTGCTCGAGGATCCCGGTCAATTCCGGTATGGCGTCACGAATGGTCGACTCGTCAGGCAGGGCAGCCTGCGAGACGATCGTGCCGGTGACATCGTCGGTGTCGGTGGAAGTCCCGAAGGCAATGGTGGCCCGATAGACCTTCGGCTCGGAGGGGAGAAACCGGATGAGCCGGGTCGCGTGACCTAACGCGACGAGCAGAAGCCCGGTCGCGAACGGATCGAGCGTTCCCGTGTGGCCGGTCCGGACTCCGTGGCGGGCGCGTCGCACGAGCGCGACGACGTCGTGGGAGCTGACACCGGCCGGTTTGTCCACCAGCAGGATGCCGTCATTCGTCGGGTCGGCCATCGGTCGCGGCCTCGTTGGTGCGAATCTGCTCCAGCAGCGAATCGATGCGCGCGGCGTGGGCGATGCTGGCATCGTACTTGAATTCGAGCTCCGGCGTTGAACGGAGCTGGAGGCTTCTTGCGAGCCGGCCGCGGAGATGGCCGGCCACCGACGCCAGCCCCTCCATCGTGGACGTCTTTTCGGTCTCGGTTCCCATGATGCTCACGTGCACGCGAGCATGCCGCAGGTCACGAGTGACGTCTACGCCGGTGACGGTGACCAGGCCGGTGACGCGTGGATCCTTCACGCCCTCGGCGAGGAACATCGCGACGGCTTCCCGAATCGCTTCGGCGACACGATCGGGTCGGCGGTTCATTGAATTTCCGGAAACAGGAGACAGGAAGCAGGAGACCGTGAAGGAAGGATCAATTCGCCGTGCCGGCCTGTTGCAGCGTGCGCGCCACTTCCTCCTTCCGGTAGCACTCGATCACGTCGCCGACCTTGACGTCGTTGAAGTTCTCGATGCCGATGCCGCACTCGTATCCTTTCTCTACCTCTTTCACGTCATCCTTGAACCGCCGCAGCGAGGCAATGGAGCCGGCGTAGACTTCCACGCCGTCGCGGATCACACGCACCTTCGATTGACGATTGATCACGCCGCTCCGCACGGCGCAACCGGCCACGGTACCGACGCGCGAGACCTTGAAGATCTCGCGCACCACGGCCTCGCCAAGGATGATCTCGCGCTCCTCGGGACGAAGGAGTCCCTCGAGGCGGGAGCGAATGTCATCCACGGCCTCGTAGATGACCTTGTACAGCTTGATGTCGACGCCCTCGCGTTCGGCCGCCGAACGCGCGTTGTTGTCGGGCCGCACATGGAAGCCGACGATGATGGCACCCGCCGTACGCGCGAGCAGGATGTCGCTTTCAGTAATGGCGCCTACGCCACGATGGATGACCTGGATCTGCACCTCGGCATTCGATAGATGCGAGAGAGCATCTGCCAGTGCTTCCGCTGGACCACCCTGGTCTGCCTTGATGAGAATCGGCAGCGTCCGCATCTGACCGGCGGCCGCCTGCGACATGAAATCCTCGAGCGTGACCGATCCCTTCGCCGTGCGACGCGATTTTGCCTCGCGGTCGAGCCGCTCGCGGCGTTGCGCAATGTCGCGTGCTTGCGTGGCGTCGTCGACGACCTGGAACTGATCGCCGGCCATGGGGACACCCGCCATACCAAGCACCTGCACCGGTATGGCCGGACCCGCTTCTTTCACCGGCTTTCCGCGCTCGTCGAGGAGCGCGCGAACGCGACCCGAGAAGAGCCCGCAGATGAAGTTCTGGCCGACCTTGAGCGTTCCGTTCTGCACCAGCACGCTCGCCACAGGTCCCTTCCCCGGATCGAGCTGCGCCTCAACGACGGTGCCGATCGCCTCGCGGTTTGGATTGGCCTTGAGGTCGAGCAGCTCCGCCTGCAGCAGGATCTGCTCGAGCAGCTCCGGCACGTTCGTTCCCTTCTTGGCCGAGATTGCGGTCGACAGGGTCGTGCCGCCGAACATCTCGAGCACCACACCCTGCGCGAGCAGGTCCTGCATGACCTTCTGCGGATTCGCGTCAGGCAGGTCGATCTTGTTGATCGCGACGATGATCGGCACGCCGGCGTTCTTGGCGTGCGAAATGGCCTCGGTCGTCTGCGGCATGACCGAGTCGTTGGCGGCAACCACCAGCACCACGATGTCGGTCACCTGCGCGCCGCGGGCACGCATGGCCGTGAAGGCCGAGTGACCCGGCGTGTCGAGGAACGTGATGTGCTTGCCGTTAGGCAGGGTGACGTGATAGGCGCCGATGTGCTGCGTGATGCCACCCGCCTCGCCGGCGACGACGTTGGCACGCCGGATGAAGTCGAGCAGAGACGTCTTGCCGTGGTCGACGTGGCCCATGATGGTCACGACCGGCGGCCGCGACTCGAGCTGTTCGGGCGTGTCGGCGACCTGCTCGGCTCCCATGTCGGCCGAGTATTCCTGCTCGCGCACGGCCTCGAACCCGAACTCGCCGGCAATCAACTCGATCTGGTCGAAATCGAGCCGCTGGTTGATGGTGACCATCAGGCCGAGGTTCTTGAAGGCGAACGCGACGATCTGCGTCGCCGGCACCTTGAGGATGCCGGCCAGCTCGGCGACGGTGATGAATTCGTTGACGCGAACCGTCTTCTTTTCGCGCTCCTGGGCGGCGAGGCGGTTCGCCTCGACTTCTTCGCGGCCTTCCTCTCCCGAACGCCGGATCGTCCGCCGGCCGACCGCACCACCTAACGACGACATGGTGCGGCGGATGTTCGCACTCACCTCGACCTGGTCGACGGCGCCGCGCTTTCCTTTCTTGCGGCGCTGCGAACTGGACGGCGGCGGGGCGCCGGTTCCCTGCTGGCTGCCGCCGCCTCCCTTGCGGTCGTCGCGGCGCGTCGGGATGCCGATGCCGCCCGATGGCGTTGCCGACGCGACCGGACGCGGAGGACCAAATGGCGAGGTCCCCGGCATCGTGCGCGGGCGTGGTGCACCGGGAACGACCGGACGCGGCCGGGCACGCTCCGGCGCCGAAGGCCCTGCGTGGGCCGGCGCAGAAGGCGCCTGACGAGTCACTCGAGGTGGCGGCGGGGGCGGTGCCTCCTCGGGCACTTCGACCGCGGTTTCCATCTCGGGCTCGGACGGCGGAGCTGCCTCGACGACGTCGACGACTTCGGGGAGCGATGCGACGGTCGCGGCAGCCGACTCCTCCTCGACCGGAGCCATCTCCTCAACTTCGGGCGTGGCGACACGCCGCCGGCGACGAACGCCGCTGGCCGTGGGCGCCGATTCGACAGGGGCGGCAGCGGGAGCCGTTTCAGCGGCCGGTGCGCGGCGACGACGGGTGGGCGCTGCCGCTGGTTTTTCCTGGCGATGGCGCTTCTCGCGTTCCCAACGCACGCGGACGCGGGCCACCGTGTCGTCCGCGAGCGGACTCAGGTGACTGCGAACGGGCACGTCCATTTTCCGAAGGAGGTCCATGACCTCCTCGGCCGTGATGCCGAATTCCCCTGCCAGGTCGTTCACGCGCAGCTTGCTCAACCGATCCTCCGAAGTCCCTTCTGGGCGGGACCACGCTCTGTCTCCCGCCGTCCCACGGTGCCAGCCGGCACCGCTTCCTCATCGAACACTTTCCGCAACCCCTTCGCCAGCGCCGGATCGGTAATCCCGACGGCGGCCGTCGAATTCTTTCCAGCGGCCCCGCCTAACGCCACCGCCCCCGGCCCCTGCACCACGCGCACTCCAATCGCCTCCAGCAACGGCAGCAGTTTCTTCAGGCTGTTCGGAGAGGCGTCCGGCGCCACGATCGCCAGCCACAAACGCTTCTTCCGCGCTGCCATCCGAACCTGCTCCACCCCGACGACAGCGTTCCGCGCCCGAATGCCGAGACCGACCAGTCCGAGCACGCGACGCTCCGTTGCCGCGTCCACGTCATCCCCCTTGTCCATTTTCCGACGGGTCGCCCCCGGCGGAAGCTTCGTCATCCCCTTCTTCGGTCAGCTCGTCGAGGATGCTCATGATCCGATCCGCTTCCTCGGGCGCAATGCCGGGCAGCTTCAGGAAATCGTCGCGCTCGAGATCGATGATGTCGTTGAGCGTCTTGAATCCGGCGTCCTCCAGAACGGCCACCGTTGCCAGTGGCATTCCCTCGATCTCCGACAACCGGACATCGGCGACGTCCGCCTCACCCTCTTCCGGCAGCGGCGCGAACACCGGGCTGTCGCTTCGCTCCATCCATTCACGACTCGAGTAGAGGTCGATCTTCCAGCCCGTGAGTTCCGACGCCAGCCTGACGTTCTGACCGTTCCGGCCGATCGCGAGGGACAGCTGATCTTCGTCGACGATCGCCTGGATGGTTCGCGTGCCAGAGTCGGACTGGACACGAGCGACGCGCGCCGGCGCGAGGGCGAGCTTGGCAAAGCGTTCCGGGTCGGAGGACCACGGCACGATATCGATACGCTCGCCATTCAACTCGTTCACGACGGCCTGCACGCGCGACCCTTTCAGCCCGACACACGCGCCAACCGGATCGATCGAATCATCTTTCGAAAACACGGCGATCTTGGTCCGGCTGCCGACTTCGCGCGCGGCGGCTCGGATCTCGACGATCCCCTGCTGCATCTCGGGAACCTCGAGCTTGAAGAGCGCCTGGACAAACACCGGATCCCCGCGGCTCAGGATAAGTCGCGGACCCTTGGGCGTTTCCTCGACGCGCTTGAGGCATGCACGAATCGGGTCGCCCTGGTGAAAGTGCTCCCGATGATTCTGCTCGCGGTACGGAATGATCGCTTCCGCTTCGCGGAACTTGTTGAGCATGACCACAAGCTTGCCCCGCTCGATCTGCTGCACCTCACCCGACAACAGCTCGCCGACGCGATTGGTGAACTCGTCGCGGATCTTGCTGCGTTCACCTTCGCGCACGCGCTGGATGATCCGCTGCTTGGCCGCCTGCACTGCGCTGCGTCCGAACTCGGCGAAGTCGACGGGGATTTCCATCACGTCGCCGGGCTGGAACTCGGGATCTTCGAAACGGGCTTCGTCGACCGAGATCTCGCGCCCCGGGTCGGTGACCTCGTCCACCACCGTCTTGAGGAGAATGATTTTTATCTTGCCGTTGCGTTCGTCAATTTCGACCTCGGCCTGGACGGTCGGGCCGTGCTTTTTCGCCAGGGCAGCATGAATGCCGTCCTGGAGCAACCCGTGCAGTTCGGTACGATCGATCTGCTTCGAGTTGGTCAGTTCGCGAATAGCGCTCAGGATTTCCGCCGATCCAATCATTTCTTCCCCTCTTTCCGGTCCTGCTTCCCAGGCTCGCCCGCACCCCAGTGGAAGACCAGCCGTGCTTCCCGGACGTCGGCCAGGGGAACGCGATGTTCAGTGCCGCGCGCTTCGCGCATCACCGCCAGCGGTTCACCTGACGAGTCGTCCACTCCTACGACCTCAACTTCCAGCCGTCCACCCAGCGACGGCGCCAACACCTTTGCAGTCCGTCCAGCGAATCGCCGCCAGTCATCGGCGTTTCGCAGCGGTCGTTCCACGCCCGGCGACGAGACTTCGAGCACGTAGTTCTCGCCGACCAGTCCGGACGCGTCGAGCTGTGGCTCGAGCGACCGAGAGACAAGCGCACAGTCATCAATTGTGATCCTGCTTCCGTCACGGCGATCGATTCGGACGTCCAGAAGCGGTCGCCGTCCCGTTCCACCCTGCCGGAACTCAACGAGATCGAAGTTGAGCCCTTCAACCTCTTTCTTTACAAAGACTTCCAGCGCCTCGTTCATGTTGAGTCGAGGTACACCCCAAGAACAAAAAAATGTGGGGACCTTCCCCACATTCCAAGCACACCCGGAGTTCTCTTACGGACCGCAATCTACGAATCGCGTTGGTTCGAGGGAAGGGTCAAACAAGTTAGGCCGGAAGCGGAAGGCCAGAGGCGTGAAAACGCTCGCCTGGCGTTAGCGCAGGCCATCTGCGACGACGAGAACACCGAGCTGGCGGCCGGAATCACCGGCGCGGTGAGAGAAGAATCGCTCGTTATGGCAGCGAGTGCACCACTCGCTGATCGTCACGGTCGCGCCTGCCTGACGAGCGTGGTCTGCGATCACGGCACGCAGATCCAACTGCGTGGGTTGGTCGACTCGAACTCCAGTGACTGCCCCGTACACGTCGGGTCCGACCTCGTAACAGCGACCGCAGATCGCGGGACCGAGATGGATCAACACGTCGCTGGCGCTAAAACCCCGGCGCGTGAAGTGATCGAGTCCGCGCCTGACGATTCCGGCCGCGGTCCCCTTCCAGCCGCTGTGAAGGACCGCGCCGAGTCCTGATGGATGACCGAGAAATATCGGAACGCAGTCGGCAAGCGTGACGGCCATGGCTGTCCCGTGCGCGTCGCTGAGGTGTCCGTCCGCGCCTGATGTGTCACGCAACCAGCCGTTCCATGCAGGCAGATCGTGGTGGAGGATGCGGTCGCCGTGCACCTGGAGCGACGTCGCCAGTCTCGTCGCAGCCGGAACGAGCGCCTCAACGAGTCCCATCCACCGGTCAAAGACACTCGCCGCCGGTTCCTCCGACGCCAGATTGAAGCTCCCCGCCTGACGAGTTGTCGTGAACGCGGTGAAGCCGAGCTCCGCGAAGCCGGGGACGGGTTCGTGGGGGGGGAGGTGCGTGAGTGTAGGGTGATTCAAGGTGGGAAACTGTGGGAGTTAGTGGAAGCGTCCTCTAAGGGCGTCCTCTGAGGGCGTCCTCTATGAGCGTCCTCTAGGAACGTCTCTAAGAGCGTCCTCTAAGACCGTCCTCTAAGACCGTCCTCTAAGACCGTCCTCTAAGAGTCCAGTCTGACACACTCTATTCCACCCTACATCACCCTGCCCCACACTGTCACTCCACCACCCTCGTGATCTTCGCCCCCAACGCATTCAGACGCTGATCGATGCGCTCGTAGCCACGCTCGATCTGGCGCGCGTTATGGATCGTGCTCGTTCCTTCGGCGCACATGGCGGCCAGCAGCATCGCCATGCCGGCCCGGATATCCGGAGACTCCACGCGCGCGCCGCGCAGCGCCGAGGGGCCCGAAATCAGGACGCGATGGGGATCGCAGAGTACGATGCGCGCGCCCATTCCAATCAGCTTGTCGACAAAAAACAGCCGCGACTCGAACATCTTCTCGTGCATCAGGATCAAGCCATTGCTCTGCGTCGCTGTCACGATGGCAATCGACATGAGGTCGGCGGGGAACGCCGGCCACGGC
>Ga0070698_100002089_pt1 | contig 22175 bp, 23 predicted proteins | sample KBSK1502metaG_FD_65477 | JGI IMG/M metagenome (GOLD analysis project Ga0070698, IMG submission 65477) | Corn, switchgrass and miscanthus rhizosphere microbial communities from Kellogg Biological Station, Michigan, USA - KBS K1-50-2 metaG | ecosystem: Host-associated > Plants > Roots >...
GCACCCAGAAATTTTTCCGCCGCGGGACTCACCATCACTGCCCGCGCCTCGCGCGTAAACAGCAGCAAGCCGTCTTCCATGCCGGCCATCACGGAATTCATGTTCTCGCGCAGAGTGCTGAAGATTTCATGCACACCACGCAACTGTTGGCCTACTTGCGTGATCTTGCGGCTCACCTGGCCCAGTTCATCCGTGCCTCCGGCAAATCCCTTCACCTCCGGTGCCGGCGCGTCGTACTGACCTGCGGAAATGCGGTCCAACTGCGCCGAAATGTCTTTCAGCGGTGCCAGCGTTGCCCCACTGACCACCGCCGCCAGAACCGTTGAAATCACTAATGCGAACAATACGATCCATCCCAGCTTAGTTACGATCGGCGCAATCTCGACGCGGAGGAGCCCGGAAGACACCGCCACACGCACCTCGCCAAACGGCTCGCGGCCGTTGCTGAATGGAAAATCCAACTCGTAGATTTCTGGCGGGCCCGCGAGCACTTTTATCTGATGCAAGTAACCGCGCTGGGTAAGCTGCGAGAGAGGCAAATGCCGCAACAAGACCTTTCCTGGTAGAGACTCGTCAGTGGAGACTAAAACCAGCCCGTCTTTATCTGCGATGGAGACTTCATAAATCGCTGGCGTGTCTTTCGCGGCTCTCAACTGCGTGCGCAGCCCCTCATCGATCTCGAACGCGTGCCGCACAAAATCGTGGACGTCTTCCGGGTCATCGGACGCCGGCCGCAGCCCTTCGCGGGACGCGCTGCTGACCGCATTGTGCGCCTGAACGAAAACTTGGTGAGCAATTTCCCGTGCGCGCTTATCGGTTTCCTGCAGCACCTGCTCGAACAATTGCCCCACGAAGACGCCCGACACCACCACCACGACCAGGAGCACCAGTCCGGTCATGATCAGCGTGAGCTTCGTGCGCAGCCGGAGCTGCATTGCGCGTTTCTACTCCGCTTCGGCGCGATCGCCGCCGTATTCTTTCAGTTTATTATGCAACGTTTTGAGGCTGATCCCCAGAAGGTCTGCTGCTCGTGTCTTGTTGTTTCCCGTGGCGTTCAGCGTCTGCAGGATGAGCTCGCGCTCCATCGCATCGACGGTCGTGCCCACGGGAAACTTTATCGTGGATAGATCGCTCGGACCTTTTGCCTGCGATTTCCCGAACTCATCCGGCAAGCAACTCCGCGTGATCAGATCTTTTTCGCACATGATCGCCGAGCGCTCCAGCACATTGCGCAGTTCCCGAATATTCCCCGGCCACGTATGGCTCATGAAAATATCCATCACTTCCGCTCCGATCCCGCGCACGTGCTTGCCATGTTTCGCGTTTACGTCCCGCAGGATGTACTCCACCAGAAGCGGAATATCGTCTTTGTGGTCGCGCAGCGGAGGAAGATTGATGTGAAACACGTTCAGCCGAAAAAACAGATCCTGGCGCAACTGCCCATTGCCGACCGCCTGCTCTGGATCCTTATTGGTTGCAGCCAGCACGCGCACATCGACCGGCGTTTCGCTTTTGCTTCCCAGGCGTCGCACCTTCCGGTCTTCCAACACGCGCAAGAGCTTCGCCTGCGTCGGCGCGGGCATCTCGCCGATTTCGTCCAGTAGCAGCGTGCCGCCATCCGCCAGCTCGAAGCAGCCGATTCTGCGCTCCGCAGCTCCGGTGAACGCTCCACGCTCGTGTCCAAATATTTCGCTCTCCATTAGGCTTTCGGGAATGGCGGAGCAATTGATCGCCACGAACGGCCCGGACGCGCGCGGTGACAATTTATGAATCGTCCGCGCGACGATTTCCTTTCCCGATCCCGTCTCGCCCGTAATCAGCACCGATGCCGAGCTCGGTGCCGCCATCTCCACAATACGCATTACTTCCTGCATGGCCTTGGATGCGCCGACGAGTTCGCCCAGCCGTCCGGTCTCCCGCAATTGCCGCTGCAGGACCGCCAGCTGCCGCGCGTCCCGCGCTTTACCCAGCGCCCGATCCAGCAACGCCCGCAGCACTGGAGCCTTCAGCGGCTTCTCGATGTACCAGAACGCGCCCGCTTCAATAGCCGCCACCGCGCGCTCCTCGCTGCCCTTGCCCGTGATGATAATCGCGGGCACGTCGTGCAAATCATTCCCAAGCTGGTTGAGCAGGTCCAGCCCGTTCATCCCCGGCAATTCCACGTCGGCAATCAGTGTGTCGGGTTGGTAAGTTCCAAATTTCGCCAGTGCGTCCTCGGCGCTAGGTACCCCAAGCACATCGCAGCCCCATTTTTGCAACAACTGTTCGTAGCCTTTGCGTGCGTTGTCCTCGTCTTCCACAATCAACACGCGATCTTTCCTCTCGCCCGTCTCGACCGCGCGCACCGCCGTTTTCGATTCGTCAGCCATGCGGCTCAGCCCTCTTCACCTGATCTTGTCCGTTTCGAAGCTCTGCCTCGCTGGATATCTCGACTCTAACAAGCCCCTGCAGGCTTGCCAAGAGTACTTCCCAGCACAGAAACGACTGTGGACAGATTTGTTGGTTGGTCATCCGCAACTGGACTGGAATTACCTAAGCAGACATCGCGCTCGCAAAAACTGTAGCTCAGCCTTCACACCTGAGTCTTTTCTCCACGTCTAAACAGCGCTGGGCCTGCCTCCAGTAGCACAGGCACGCCTGCTTGTGCCCAAACGTAAGGTCAAGACTCTGCGTGGCAACTCCGCGCCTGATACTGGTATGTAGTGGCGGGTCTTCAGACGCTGCCGTACGGCACCTTCGCTGCCCTCACCCAACTGTCATCTCCGAATCGAAACAGCTCTCTGCGCGGTTTGCAGCATTGGCGCTTCCCGCCCACGCGCGGACACCCTTTCCACCGATTCGATCTCGCCGTCTCGCACTAGCAACGCATCATCAAAATTGTTCACCGTCGGGCACACGTGCCGCGGCAACAAATACAGCACTTCTCCGATCTGCGGAGCCACCGCTCCTTCTTCCAAGGCCATCGGCAAATGCTCTTCGCTCGGTGAAAGCGGCGTCAGCTCCCGATGTCCCACTACCACGCACGTAGGGACCCCCGCATCTGCGGAGACCGCCTTGTGTCCCGCGTCGCAAGTGACGATTCCAGCTCTCGGTCTGCTCACCACGCGCGTAGCCACCAGCACTGCCGAACGATAGCCATACGCTGCGGGAAGCTGCGCCGCGCTCGTTGCATCGCAATAAACCACCGTGCCCGGCGAAACTCGGTGCGCGAAATTACGTTCGCGAAATCCCTTACACGCCAGCGAAGAGGGCAGCGTTGGCGTGCCTGCCGTCACCACCTCCGGAATATTCATCCCCGCCCGCTCAATTTCATCCGTGATTTCCATCAGCCGATCGTACCCACGATGCGCTGTCGCCGTACGCTCGCCTTCTGCCAGTGCGCCGTAGTGGCCGTCGTAGTAATGCAGCCCGCGAAACTCTAACCCTGCCGCACCAATGGCGCGGACCAACGCCACTACCGCGGCGCTCTGGTTCTGCCCGATGCCGGTCCGGTCCATCCCCGGATTGATGTCGATAAAAATGCCCGCACGGCTTCCGCGCCATTGCTGAATTTGCTCCTCATTCTCCGCCAGCACAGAAATCCGCACGCCAGGAAACGCAATGGCAATTTCCGCTACGCGACGCGCATTTGCTCCCATCGAAGGATACGCGACGAGCACATCCCCGGCGCCCGCCTCACACGCGACCCGCAACTCCAGCGTTGTCGCGCATTTAAAATTGCCAACGCCGCGCTCAATCAACAAGCGCAGGGTGTGCTCCAGCTTCGCGGTCTTGATGTGCGCTCGCCACCGCCCGGCGTCGCCATCCAGCAGATCGATCGTCCGCCCTATGTTGGAAGCAACCACCTTCGGATACACGATCAGCGCCGGCGTGAGCACATCTTCAAAACTCCGCATGCGATAGACGTCATCCCACGCAAATTCCCGAACCATCGCTTTCTGTCCTGGCATAGCGATTGCGATGATAGCTCTCCACCCGCGGATTTGCATCCCACCGGGATTCCACCAGCCAGCGGGTCCGTTTGATTTTTTCTGATCGTGACGATACCGGGTCAAATTCAAATTGACCCGCCGCCTGCAACCGCAAGTCCCACAAAGATGCAAAAGGCGACAACAAATTCCATCCTCGATTCTCCGCCTTCGCCAATCCGCTAATTGCTCTCCTTATCTTCCGATAGTAGGCTCTCCCCTCCATGAGCAGCACGAACCCCACGGCCCGCACCGTATCATCGGATCTAATCCGCGGCCTCGGTCTGTGGTCCACTACTGCCGTCGTCATCGGCGATACCATCGGTACCGGCGTCTTCCTCGTCACCAGCGATATGGCTCGCGCCGTAGGCACCGCCTCTCTCGTATTCGCAGCCTGGATTGTCGCCGGCGTGATCGTGCTCTTTGGCGCTTTCTGTTACGCGGAGCTTGGCGCCGCCTTTCCTCGTGCTGGCGGCGCGTACATCTATCTCACTCGGGGCCTTGGCCGGATTTGGGGCTTTCTCTTCGGCTGGATGAGCGCCTTCCTGGATCGTCCTGTAGCCATGGCCACACTGGCTGCCGGCTTTTTGCGCTTCGTCGGATTTCTCTTGCCTGTAGTCGCCACACCGCTGTTTTCCGTGCACGTCGGAACCTACGAATTTACATTCACACTCGCGCAACCCCTGGCAGCGTTGCTGATCGTGCTGGTCACCGCCATCAATTACTTGAGCGTGCGTGTTGGTGGCGCCATCCAAATGTTCCTGACTTCGCTGAAGATCGCCACGATCCTCCTCATCGTCGTCTTTGGTGCGTTTCTCGGCAAACACGCTGCCGTGACTGCCGCGCCCATGACCCCTCCGCTGGGCTTCGCCGCCATCGGCGCATTTCTCTCCGCTCTAGTCCCCGCCATGTGGGCGTACAACGGCTTCAACGACCTCGGCGATCTGGGCGATGAAATCGCGAATCCTCAGAAGAACATCCCGCGCGCCATCATCATGGGTCTACTCACCATCGCCGGCCTATATCTGCTCGCGAACGTCATCTACTTTCGCACCTTGCCGGTTGCGACTCTCGCGCAGTCACAGCATGTTGCTTCGGATGTCGTTCAGTCTTTCGCTGGCCGCCGCGGTGCTCTTTGGCTCACCGTGGCCATGGCGATCTCCGCTCTCGGCGCCCTGCATGTCGTTGAGCTCACCGGCGCGCGCGTTCCTTACGCGATGGCCCGCGATCGCCTTTTCTTCCAATTCACCGCGCGCATCCATCCTAGATTTCGCACTCCTACCGGATCGTTGATCTTCCTCGCAATCGTAGCCTCGCTCTTGGCCCTGACCGGAACTTTTGAGGAGCTCTATTCCCTCTTTGTCTTTGCCGTGTGGATTTTTTTCGCTCTTACCGCGCTGGCCCTCTTGCGGCTGCGCAGCAAGCATCCGGATGTGTCGCGTCCTTACCGCGCCTGGGGCTATCCGTGGACTCCGCTCATCTTCCTCGTCGCCGCCCTGGCGTTGACCTTCAACCTGTGGCTCGCGCATCCCGTGCGTTCTTCGCTCGGCCTCGTCGTCATCCTCGCCGGCATCCCCTTCTTCTACCGCTGGCGTCATGGCGGGCCCCCGACAACAGAAACGCCTGACCCTGGGCCAAACGTCCAGCTCAACTAATGTTCATAAATATCGCTTTCGTGTACACAACGGTTGTATACTACCGTAAGGTGAAAACGGATGCCTCGCGCGGAAAATCGCTCCCACAAACACTTCCGGTTGGATCGCGTCAAAATCAAGCGCGCTCAAAGGGCCTTGGGCGCCGACACTGAGACAGAGACGATCGACCGGGCCCTCGATTTGGTTATTTCTGAGCACCAGAGAAACCACTTGGCAGCCGAAGCCCACGACCGCTTCTTGCGAAGCGGAATTAAGATCCGCGACATCTATGGCTCCCTCGAAGACTAAATGGAACGCCTCCTCTTCGACTCATCGATCTACATCACCGCTTTCCGCAACGATGATCCAGCACTGCGTGCTGGTCCACTCGCGCAAGATTCCTCAATTTGGCTGAGCTCCGTCGTATTGGAGGAGCTCTATGCCGGAGCGAACCGGCGCGATCGCTACATTGTGGAACGTCTGGAGCGTGACTTTGATCGGGCTAGGCGGATTCTGGTGCCCAATCTCCGTGACTGGAGCAAAATCGGAAAATTGTTGGCTGCCCTCGCTGCCCAATATCACTATGAGCAAATTGCCAGAGGGCGTCTGACGAACGATGCGCTGATTGTGAGCAGTGCTGCCCGCGCAGGAATCACCGTGATAACTAGCAATGCGCGCGATTTCGCCCGCCTCGCCGAATTTCGGCCGTTTGCATGGCGTGTTGTTAACCCGTGGAACAAACGGCCCGAGAGCGCTTAGCCACTTCCAACCGCAACACTCGAGTGTCAAGACCCGTCTCCTTGCGAGACGGCGACACTGTAGATTTTCCTGAGTCCAAGCCCCCGAAAATACTCACAGCCTGCTCTTGACATGTTCTGCGTTGGTTATATATAACCTAGGAGTTGTTTAACCGTTGGGTTATGCAATGACCAGAGTCGATCCGCTTACGGGCATCTTCGCCGCGCTCGCCAATCCCACCCGCCGCGCCATTCTCGCCCGACTCCTCTCCGGCGAAGCTTCGGTGATAGAACTGGCCAAGCCATTCGCTATGACTCAGCCCGCCGTCTCCAAACACCTCAAAGTGCTGGAACGTGCCGGCCTGATTTCCCGCGGCCGCGACAGGCAGCGGCGGCCCCGCCGCCTCCAGGCCAAGCCGCTCGCCGAAGCCACAGAATGGCTGGAACCCTATCGCAAGCTCTGGGAGCGAAGGTTCCAGCACCTCGACTCCTTGCTTGACCAAATGAAGGCCCAAGAAAAGAAACGTGCACGCAAAAAGAACAGGAGAGGTCCCCCATGAAGAACACCGGAACGCTGAAGCTCACTACGCCCAGCGAGCGCGAAATCATGATGACGCGTGTGTTTAATGCACCGCGCCATCTAGTGTTTGAGGCCTTCACCAAGCCCGAACTGCTCAAACGCTGGCTGCTCGGTCCTCCAGGATGGGCCATGGTGGTATGCGAGGTCGCCACAAAAGTGGGGGATCGTTACCGCTACGAATGGCGCCACGAGAACGGTACGCAGTTCGGGATGGGCGGCCTGTGCCGCGAATTTGTGCCGCCCGAACGAATCGTGTGCACGGAATTGATGGATGGTTACCAGAGTGAGGCCCTGGTGACCACGCTGCTTGCCGAGCAGGGTGGCCAGACCACGCTGACGACCATCGTGCGCTATGAATCGCAGGAGATTCGCGACATGATGCTCAAAACCGGCATGGAGCGCGGCGTCGCGGCGAGCTACGATCGCCTCGCGGAGTTGCTCGAGTCGGCAGACGCAGATTCCAAAGCTCGGGGTGCAACTGAGCCATGAGCGAAGTGGGAGCTCCTCGTCGCATCGGCCGGAGTATTGGCGCTGTGCTAATCGGGATTGTCGTAGGTGTTCTTCTCACCCTGGTCACCGACATGGTGTTGCACGTAATCGGCCTGTTCCCCCCGCTGGGCCAGCCTGTGGCGGATGCACCGTTGGTGCTGGCGACGGCCTATCGCATCGTGTACGGCGCACTGGGCAGCTACATCATTGCGCTTCTGGCTCCGAATCGGCCGGTGCTGCACGCGCTGATTGGCGGCGCTTTCGGCGCACTGGCCAGCACTGTGGGCGCGGTAGTGACGTGGAACCGTGGTCCAGCTTTCGGGCCGCACTGGTATCCAATCGCACTCATCCTTACCGCGCTGCCGTGCGCCTGGGTGGGCGGCAAACTGCGTCTCATGCAGTTGCGTGCACGGCCGGCGCCGTGAGGAGTACAGTGCCGGTTGCTACGACAAGCTCAAAGCGCCGCACCGCTACTCCTTGAGTAAGTACAGTGCTCGCTCCAATTCCAGCTCCAGCTTCGCCCCTTTGGGCAAATCCAACTCGTGCCCTCGGCCCGATTCCATCAGGTAGGCGGCAAGCGCTCCCGAAGCTGCTCCTTCGGCTGCTTCCCTTTTGTCCCGATGCTTGACGCCTTTCACCGCGCCCATGGCTGCTCCCGCCGCCGCGGCTTGTGCTGCGTCCCGCTGCGTGCTCGTGCGGCCTTCGATTAACCCCTCTTGCATCGTGCCCGTTTTCACGCTGTGATCCCCAGGTACATCCACGACTTCGGCCACAATCGGCAGCCTCCCGAACTTCGTGCGAATTTCGTCGAACGTCAGCCACAGGCGCGCTCGCCCGGCCACGCCGGCCGGTTCCACGCGGCTGACATGGCCCCGAATCTCCGCCCCGGGCGGCAGGTAAGTCCCACTGCCTGCTTCCAGCGGCTCCAGCGTTTTCACCTTGAATTTGCGATTTTCGCGGCCGTCCTTCGTTCTTAGGTCACTCTCTAGGCGGACCAGAAACTTCGTTCCGGCTACAACCGCATAAGCCTCCACGGGCAAATCGCTGCGCCGTCCGTCCGCTGCTCGCTGCTGAGTTCCGTCCTCCGATCGCCGCGGCCCCGAATCCGGCAGCGGCTCCTGAGTCGGCTCCTGAGTCGGCTCCCGCGCCGCCCCTCCTAGAGCCAAACCTAGCGTAACCGCTATGCCCGCAACGCCACGAACCGCGAACCCGCTGCCGTTTCGACCCATCCGCTCCTCCCACTGTCATTAGAACTGCCCTCATCTCAGGAGCAACTCTGGAGCCAACCCTCCCCCATCGAGTCCGCCGCAAGCTAATAAAAAATAATTACTTACAGGATTGATGATCGCCTCTAGCGTTGCGACACGCTTCGCCTGCCAGCGCCTCACTCCTGCCGCAAGCCTCTTGCCGACAGCTCTTGCAGGCAGCCCTCATACCGAAGGCGCTTCCCGTGGAACATTTAATAAAGGACATGAAAATGTCTGCTTTTTCTGCCCCATTTTCTGGGGCACGCAAAAGCGAGGGCTTCTGCTTCCAAAGCGATGGTGTAAGGGCGGAATCGGGAAAAGCAGAAGCCGCGAAGCTGCCGGACGCAGGAATTAGCCCGAAGCAGTGCCCAGGAAAATGAGCGGCGGAAAAGGAGCAGACGACTGAACTCTGCAAGGGTCGGTGTCAAAGCACGACCATGCTGGCACCTTCCGCGGAAAAACAGATCGAGGAATCAGCTGTCGCCGAAGCATCCCTTCGAGTGGCATTAATTCATTTGATGAGACTATCGGGAGAGTTCGACGTCGCCGAGAGGAACGAAATCGACGGCTAATATTTCATTCCCCCTGAATGCAGAATGTCGTGATGGGAGGGCGAGGACTCCTGAGTTGGTAGAAAACTACGCATGGCGCCGAGCTTTCGGCGCTTTTTCTTTTTGCGCGTCCATTTTTGTCCCCACCAACCAGGTAACAACGGTCGCGGTCGCAAGGGCCGGTCCACAATCAAGCTTGCACGTATCGCTGTTGGAACCTGCCGTGGCCGCGGTTCCGTGGAGTAGTTGTAGCGGCCGCTTTCTGAAGCGGGCGCTTCGTAGTTCTCTTTTGCTCCAGCGGGAGGGACGTGTCGTGGGTAGCCCTCAGCTCGGCCCTAGAGCGGACGCTAAAATGAGCCCCAGTGGTCGAATCAACCGGATCAAGTCAACACAAAAAAGCACACTTAGCAAATCAAAAAAATCAAGCCACTAATGAAATCAATAGGTTACGCACTCTTGATGTCACTCTTTTTGTCACTTCATAAAGTCAACTGCTGTGTTATCAATGGCTTGCGAACTATTTCGCGAAAACATGGGGTGGGGGGGTAATTGTTCACCACGCGAACAAATTCGCCACCCGCGCCGCGTGGGGCCCCCCGTCGCAAAGCGGCTCATACGGCTACTGGTCCTCCAAAAAGGCTCGAATCCGCTTGAGCATCTTGGCATACATTGCCGCCGTCACCTTGCCGGTTTGCGTATTTTGCTGGCTGGGATGGTAAACACCGAACAGCCTCACGCCGGTTGCCGGGAATTCCGCTGCCGCGCCGTGGGCGAACGGATAAGCCGCCCGCGACGCAATCACGCTCTGGCGCTTCAGAATAGACAGAAACACATCCCAGGCGATCTTCCCCAGCGCCAGCACCGCCCGCGGCCGCAAGATCTCCAGCTCGCGCTCCAAGTAAGCTCGACAATTGAGAATTTCGCTCGGCAGCGGCTTATTTTCGGGTGGCGCACACCGAGCCGCCGCCGCGATGTAGGCATTCTTTAGCCGCAAGCCGTCGTCGCGTCGAAGCGCTGTCGGCTGATTAGCAAAGCCTGCATCGTATAGCGCCTGGTACAGAAACACTCCCGAGCCGTCGCCAGTAAACGCTCGCCCGGTGCGGTTCGATCCGTGCGCTCCCGGTGCCAGCCCCAAGATAAGCAATTGCGCCTTCGCGTCGCCAAATCCAGGAACGGGCTTGCCCCAATATGTCCAGTCGAGGTACGCGCGCCGCTTTTCTCGCGCCACCTTTTCGCGGTACACCACCAACCGCGGGCATTTCCTGCAGCCAATCACTTCTTCATGCAGGACCCGCAGCAATTTCGAGTTGTCTGGCATCGCCCTAAGATTCTAGCGCGCCAGCAAGCTGTTTACTTCCGCGTAGGGAATCGCGCCCTCAACCATGGTGGAGAATGTTCCAGCTTCCGCCAATTCCTTGGCAATCCGCCGGACCAAACCGAGCGTAGCTCGCATCGCGCCGGAGCCCGTACTGGCACGCGCCACTCCCATTTTCTCCAGCTCCCTGATCGGCGGACAACCCGGACTGAGAAGAATATTTAGCGGTGCTTGCAGCGCCTTCACTAGCTTCGCGATCGTTTCCGCATCGCGAACTCCCGGTGCGAATAGACAGCCTGCTCCGGCTTCGCGATACAGGCGCAACCGCTCCACGGTGCGCTCGAAGCGCGTTTCCGCGGGCCCGATGGACATCAGATGATAGGCATCCGTGCGCGCATTCACCACCAGCGGCACGCCCAGCGACGCAGATACGTTGCAAATCGTGCGAATCTTATCCATTTGCAGCGTTGTTTCCACAAGCGAGCTCTCGTCGGTTCCAATCACGTCTTCCAGATTCATTCCTACCGCGCCCGCGGCAACCACTGCTCTGGCCGTCTCCTCCATGTCCTTCAGCGTGGTGCCGTAACCCGCTTCCATGTCCGCAGTCACCGGTACGCGCACTGCTCGTGCGATGCGCGCCACCATCTCCAGCATTTCGTCGCGCGAAATGTGCTCCCCGTCCGGATAGCCCAACACATTGGCGATTCCAGCGCTGGTCGTGGCGATCGCCGGATAGCCAAGTTCTTCTACCACTCTCGCGCTGGCGACATCCCACGCATTCGGCAGCACCAGAATCTTCCCCGCAGTATGCAGCTTCCGCAGTTGCTCCGCTTTTTGCGCCTGTACTCGAGTGTCCATCAGAAATTCCTCCGCGCTATGAATCTGACAGCTGAAAAGTTATGTGAAGTTCGCGTTCAGAAGAACGACCAATTTGGAAAGGGTTTTTCGCCGCCGCTGTAGACGCGTGCAAGCATCGGCGGAGCCGGTCCCGCAAGAATGAAGTCGCGTGGATTGGAGTTCGCGCCGCCGAGCACGCCCGTTAGCGAGCAGCTGCTACAATCAAGCAGGCATTACCGATTGCGCCCCACAACCCATCATCATGCCGATGTTCAGCGAACTCATTGCAACAACTGCTGCCCTGTCTCAGTGGCAGGCAGGATCACTGCAACAACTTCAACGCTTCATCATGGATCTTCCCGTTCGTGCTCAAGAAATTTCCGGTGTGGATCGTCCTTTCGCCTTGGATGTTCGTCGAGCGGCCACCAGCTTCCTTCAACGATGATGCCCAGCGGTGCTAGGTCCCAGGGCTTCGATGTCCAATCGAGCGCCGCTTCGATCGCGCCCTCCGCCACCAACATGTGCTGCCAGAATCCGCCGATGGCGCGTGCGTTCCTGGCCGCATCTACCAGGCGGCGTATTCGCTCTTGCGCTTCTTTGCCTTTGCTGGGACCACCGCCTGTGGTGAATACCATCGCTCGGCCAAGTGATACTTGGATTCGTTTTCCATTGCGGTAGGCGCCTTCTCCTCGGTATGCACACCAGCCAGCGCGCAGCGCTGGGGCGCTGGTCATTCCTGCCCACAATTTCCCCGCCCCGCTCGATGCCCATCAAAGTCCCGAATGTAGGAATGCCGCGAGAAAATTCCTCAGTGCCGTCGATTGGATCGATGATCAGACGAGCGTGATTCGAAGATCGCCCGACATTCGCTTCATCGGCACCAAGCTCTTCTCCGAACACAGTCAAATCCAAGCCGCTGGCTGCCACCTTGGCCCGCGCCATTTTCTCGATCGCGCGATCGGCTTGCGTCACCGCCGTTCCGTCGCGCTTTCTTTCCACGCGCAATCCATCCGCTCGAAAATACCGCGTGGCGAGCGCATCGGCTTCGTTGGCGATCGCTTCGAGCAGTGCGCCGTATTCTTTTCGATAGCTCATTCGCTCCTCGGCGCGTCCTTTTTTTGTGCCACGAAATGAATTTTGCGCCCGAACTGAATTCTCGGGCCGATCTTACTCGTTCATTCTGCCTCGCGAATCCTTCCATCCCGTCCATTTGACACGCTCATCTGCGGCCCCTAGCATACAAACTAACGCTCATGTCTGCTCCTACGAATACGGGCACGGTGCTCGATCGCATTCTGGATGCGCGCCGAGCCGCTGTGGATCACCGCAAGCGCGTGCTCCCCAAGGCAGCGCTCAAGTATGGCGTCAAAGCCGCGGCTCCCGTTCGCAATTTTGCGGCTGCACTTTCACGGGATGAGATCAATATCTTGGCGGAGTTAAAACCGGCATCGCCGTCTCGCGGTGTTCTGCGCGATCCTTTCGATGCGGTCGTTTTGGCGCGGAACCTGGAAGCTGCCGGTGCCGCTGCGCTTTCGGTGCTGACAGAGCCGGAATTTTTTGGCGGTTCGCTGAAGAACATGCGCGACGCCCGGAAAGAAGTCAGACTGCCGGTGCTGCGCAAAGATTTTATTTTCGATCCTTGGCAGGTGTGGGAAGCCCGCGCGAATGACGCCGACAGCTTTCTTTTGATCGTAGCAGCGCTAGGCGATGCTGCACTTCGCGAATTGATCGACTTGGGGCGCGAACTGGGCATGGAGCCGCTGGTCGAAGTGCACACCGCGGCGGAACTCGAGCGGGCGCTGACGGCCGGCGCGCGCATTCTTGGCGTGAACAATCGCGATCTGAAGACGCTGAGCGTTCGCGTTGAGACTTCGTTCGAACTGATCGGTCGCATACCGGCTGAGGGCATTGCCGTCAGTGAATCTGGCCTGCGCACTCATGACGATCTCGTTCGTCTGCGCGATGCAGGCTTCGACGCTTTTCTGATCGGCGAGCACCTGATGCTTGCTCCTGATCCGGCCGCCGCCTTGGCCAGCCTTCTTGGGGCGGCGCAAGCAGCGGAGTGAAGCGATGATCTGCGTCAAAATTTGCGGCATCACTAATTGGCCTGATGCGGAAGCGGCCTGCGAGGCGGGCGGAAATCTGTTGGGCTTCAATTTTTACGACAAGAGCCTTCGTCGTGTTTCCACCGCCGATGCCGCCCAAATCGCAACGAAACTGCCTAAAGGGATGGAAGCCGTTGGAGTCTTCGTGAACGCCAACCCTGCGGAAATCGCATCTCTGCGGTCTTTTGTGCGTTTCAACGCCGCGCAGCTTCACGGGGACGAGAATGCGGCAACCGTCTCTCAGATAGCCCGCAATATGCCGGTGATCAAAGCTTTTCGCGCTGGTGCTGGATTCCAGGCATCGAGGTTCGAAGGGTATTCCGATGTTTTTGCATTTTTGCTCGACGGTGCGCATGGAAACCAATATGGCGGCACGGGCCACAAAGCGGATTGGGAATTGGCGCGGAGCTTCGCGCAGAAGCATCGTATTATCCTGGCGGGAGGGCTTACGCCGGAGAATGTCGCGGAGGCGATTCTTTGCGTGCGCCCTTACGCTGTGGACGTGGCCAGCGGCGTAGAATCCAGGCCCGGAAAAAAGGATCACGCCAAACTTCGTGATTTCATCCGCGAAGTGCGGCGCGCGGAGAGCGAACTGGAAGCGTACGCGGAAAAATCCGAACAGACATGAGCTCGATTCTGCAATCTCCGACCACGGCACCCGGGCGCTTTGGCCCATACGGCGGACGGTATGTTCCGGAAACGCTGATGGTGCCGCTATTCGAACTGGAGCGGGCATACGAGCTGGCGAAATCGGATCGCGCATTTCAAGCGGAGTTCCACGGCCTTTTGAAAAATTTCGCCGGGCGGCCGACGCCTCTACAATTTGCCGCTCGGCTGACGGCTCACCTGGGCGGGCCTCGGATTTACCTAAAGCGCGAAGATTTGCTGCACACCGGCGCGCACAAGATCAACAACGCCATCGGCCAGGGCTTGCTCGCCGTGAAGATGGGCAAGCCGCGGGTAGTGGCCGAAACAGGCGCGGGCCAGCACGGCGTGGCGTCTGCAACGACTGCAGCGCATCTCGGCTTGGAATGCGTTGTGTACATGGGCACGGAGGATATGGCGCGCCAGGCGCTCAACGTGACACGCATGCGTATTCTCGGCGCGCAAGTGGTAGCGGTTGACGCCGGCAGCCGCACGCTGAAAGACGCGATCAATGAAGCGATGCGGGATTGGGTCACCAACGTTCGCACCACGCATTACTTGCTCGGTTCGGTCCTTGGCGCGCATCCGTATCCGACCATGGTGCGCGATTTTCAGGCGGTCATCGGGCGCGAAGCACGCGAGCAAATTCTCGCGGCCGAAAATCGCCTGCCCACGCACCTGTATGCTTGTGTAGGTGGCGGCTCAAATGCGATTGGCCTGTTCTACGCATTCCTGCGCGATGCGTCTGTGAAGATGATGGGGATCGAAGCGGGCGGCCGCGGCAGTGAACTTGGCGAGCATGCCGCGCGACTCGCGGCGGCCCAAGGATACGCAGGCGCGCGGCCCGGCGTGCTTCAGGGCACATACACATATGTTTTGCAGGACAGCGACGGCCAAATCGCGACCACGCACTCCATCTCCGCGGGGCTCGATTATCCGGCCATTGGCCCAGAGCACGCCTGGCTAGCCGATCAGCGCCGTGCAGAGTACGGCGCCGTCTCGGATGCCGCGGCACTCGACGCGGCACGGCTGCTGGCGCGGACGGAAGGCATCATCCCGGCTTTGGAATCTGCCCACGCCATCGCCGGGCTGGTGGAACGTCTCCCACATTTCACGCGCGAAGACCTTGTCATCGTGAACCTCTCTGGCCGCGGCGATAAGGACATGGACACGTACTCCCGCCTGCTCTAATCTTTACAGTTTGCGGAAAAAGTCCTTGACGAGCGGATTCTAGCCTTTCACGGAGTCGTGCCCACGGTTGAATCGGCTGCACTCGTGAGGCAGACAGCTAAGAGCGGCTGTCCTACCGGCTTCTTCCGCAGACTGATTGGTCTTACTCAAAAACCGATGACTGCAGGGAATTCCAACCCGACGCGTATTTCCCGGCGCTTCGCGGAGCTGCGTGCGTCTGGAGAGTTGGGCATCGTCGCGTATATTACTGCCGGCGATCCTTCGCTGGACGCAACTCTGAAATTTGTTCTGGCCCTCGCCGAAGCCGGAGCGGATGTAATCGAGCTGGGTATTCCGTTCAGCGATCCTCTTGCCGATGGACCGACGATTCAACGAGCCTCGGAGCGCGCGCTGAAATCCGGCACAACGCTTGCGAGTGTCCTCGAGCTGGTCCGGCGCATCCGGCAATCGTCCGAAGTTCCGGTGGTTTTGTTCGGTTATTACAATCCTGTGCTGCAGATGGGACTGGAGAAATTTGCCGAGGCAGCATCCGGTGCCGGGGCAGATGGCGTTCTGATCACGGACCTCACGGCGGAGGAATCCAGCGAATACCGCGGCATCCTGGCCGCGCATCATCTAGATAGGATTTTCCTCGGCGCACCTACGTCAACAGATGAACGCCTTGCCGCGATCGCGGGCTGCTCGTCCGGATTTCTCTATCTGATCTCGCGGACCGGAGTAACGGGGGCGAAGGATGCGCTACCTGATGACCTTCCGTCGCTGGTGCGGCGCGCTCGCGCGGTGACGAAGCTGCCCATTGCGGTGGGATTCGGTATTTCGCTTCCCGGTCATGTGTCGTTGCTGGGAGGGCTTGCCGATGCCGCGGTGGTGGGTTCGGCGCTGGTTTCGGAAATCGAGCAGCACACGTATCTTGGCGCATCAGCGGAAGCGATCGACGCCGCGGCCACGGCTTTGGGCACGCGGATTCGTTCACTGAAAGAAGCCGCGCGCCGCGGATTGTCTCGCCGCGAGGCCCCGATGCATCGGAGCGAGGCGTCAACATGAGTCTAAGTGATTGGCGGCGCCGCATCGATGAAATCGATCGCAAACTCGTGGAGCTTCTCAATGAGCGTTCGCGTTGCGCCATCGAAGTCGGGCATCTCAAGCAGGCGGAACACTTGCCGCTGTATCAACCGGATCGCGAGCGCGAGGTGCTGGAAAACGCGGAGCAGGCGAACTCCGGGCCGCTGACCGATGCAGCCATCCGGCGGCTGTTCGAGCGGATTATTGATGAAGCGCGTTCCGTGGAGCGCGATGCGATGCATTCTGGCGACGGGTCGGGCCGGGATGCAAAACCATGACGAAAGCTTGAGCGGCGAGGGGAGCGAGACACTCAGATGGTCATTGTGATGCAGGAAGGCGCGACCGACGCGCAGATCCAGCACGTCATCGATCGGCTGATCGCCAGCGGCTTCAACGTGCACCGGTCCACGGGTGAATCGCACACGGTGCTTGGAGCCGTGGGCGTGCATCGCGACTTCGATCACCGAGATTTCGAGCTGCTCGATGGCGTGCGCGAAGTGATGCGCATCACTCAGCCTTACAAACTGGCTAGCCGGGAATTCCGGCCGGAAGGCACGATCATCGATCTAGGGCGTGGTGTGCGCATTGGCGGCAATGAAGTAGTAGTGGCTGCGGGTCCGTGTTCGGTGGAATCGCGCGAACAAATGCATAGCGTAGCGGAAAGCGTGGAGAAAGCGGGCGCAAGAATTCTGCGAGCCGGGGCGTTCAAACCGCGAACCTCGCCTTATGCCTTTCAGGGCCTTGGCGAGAAGGGCCTGGAGCTGATGAAAGAAGCTGCGGAAAAGTTCGGGCTGTTCACGGTAAGCGAAGTGATGGATCCCTCGCAAATTCAGATGATGCTCGGATATGTGGACATTTTTCAGGTCGGCGCGCGAAACATGCAGAATTATCACCTGCTGCGCGGGCTGGGCGAAGTTCGCAAGCCGGTGCTGTTGAAGCGCGGCATGTCCGCCACGATGGAAGAACTCCTGCTAAGCGCCGAATACATTTTGTCGGGAGGGAACTACAAAGTAGTGCTCTGCGAGCGCGGCATTCGCACGTTTGAGACATACACGCGCAACACGTTAGATATAGCTGCAATTCCGGTCATCAAAAAATTGTCGCACTTACCGATGATCGCCGATCCTTCGCATGGCACGGGGCGCCGCGATAAGGTGCCGCCGATGGCGCGAGCCGCCGTGGCTGCGGGCGCGGATGGTTTGCTGATCGAGGTTCACAACGATCCGGACCACGCGCTCTCCGATGGCGCGCAATCGCTCGATCCCAGCCAATTCGCACAGCTCATGAGCGAGCTCCGCATCATCGCCCCAGCGATTGGGCGGCGCATGGCATGATCTTGTGAGCCGTTCTTCATGACCTCACATCTCATTTCCCGTGTCACCGTGGTTGGCACTGGCCTGATCGGCGGCTCGTTCGCTTTAGCCCTGCGCAAGTACGCCAGCGATCTGCACATTTCGGGCTGGGACCGGCCTGACGTGGCACGCGCGGCGCAGTGGACGCGTGCTTTCGATGACACGTTCGCCGGCGATTTGGCGACAGCGCTGCGCGGAGCGGATCTTGTCTTTATCGCGCTTCCGATTGGCGCGGCCCTCGATCACCTTGGGGAAATTGCGCGATGTGCGCCACGCCGCTGTCTGGTCACGGACGCTTGCAGCACGAAACTGCGTATTGTGCAAACGGCCGAAACTCTGTTTGGGCAACCCCATTCGCCGGTTTTTCTGGGCGGCCATCCTATGGCCGGCAGGGAACTCGCCGGCATTGCGCACGCCGACGCAAATCTGTTTCGTGACGCGCCGTGGGCGCTAATAGGCGAAGGCGCGGAAGCTCGCCAGCCTCGGGTTGGAGCATTTGTAAAACTGCTGGAAAAAATCGGCGCGCGTCCGATTTGGCTCGGCGCGCAGCGGCACGATTACGCCGTGGGCCTGGCCTCGCATCTTCCACAGTTGCTGGCTGTGGCTCTCGGTTCTTTCTTATACGATCGTCTCGACGAAAACGGACTTCCGATCACACTCGCGGGTCCCGGGCTGCGTGACACGCTACGTTTGGCCGGGAGTCCCTATTCCGTGTGGCGCGATATCGTTCTGACCAACCGCGACGTGCTTTCGGCTGCACTGGATTTGTTCGCACATCGGCTGGACGATCTGCGAGAGCGGCTGGGTTCGCGCGAGCTGGAAGCGGACTTTGACGCCGCAAATGAATTGTACAAACTTCTGCGCGGAATGTAGCTAAAGGGATTGCGGAACTCTCGCTTTTCTCTATTGTGCGGCTTGAGCTCTGGCCAATAGAAGGCCAGCGGCATGCAAGTTTTCCGTGGACTTTGTAGTTTGGCGCAATCGTGCGACCTGATCCGTTAGGGTAAGTGTCTGATTTTGCGTGGGGTGCTGAATGGCTGCGTGATTGCGTTGAGTTTTCGGCAAGGGGTCCTCTTCGGGAACCTCTTCAGGAGTTCGTACCAGAAGTACCGGGCCATTCTCGGGTGTGCGCCGACTTACAACAGAGTCGACCAAATCTGAAGTGGTCACCAAGTTCTTAAACAGATAAGAAGAACGGCACAGCCCCGCGAGCCGTCGAGCGGAGGTCCTTCCCATGAAACGCTACCGTAAGAATGGTCAGGCGCTCATTCTTGTTGCGTTCGGCTTGCTCGTGCTTACAGGTGTGGTGGGACTGGGGATCGATATGGGCTACCTGCGATATCTGAAGCGGCGCTTGCAAACCGCAGCGGACAGCGCCGCTATCGCGGGAGCTTCGGAGCTGAAAACCGGAGATTATCGCGCGGCCGCGCTGAGCGATTCCAAGTCCAACAGTTTTGAAGATGGGGTCAACGGCGTGACAGTGAGCCCATCCCATCCGCCGGCGGATGCTGGTGCGTTTAAGACAGGAGATCTCAGCAACTATGTCGAGGTCCAGGTTCAGCAGCAGGCGCCGACATTCTTCATGCGGGTGTTTGGGGTCAATTCGGCGACGATAAGCGCCACGGCGGTGGCCTACCTGGGGAACTCGAAAGGCTGCGTGTACGCTCTGGGTCCGTTGGGAGGCATCAACGTCAACGCGACCGTAAATGCGCCAAATTGTGGCGTGATCGATAATGCGGTGCTTTCGGTCGGCGGAGGATGCATTAATGCGGCATCGATCGGAGTCGTGCTGAATTTGCTGGGGGGCTGCGCCACGCCGCCGCCGGTCGTGGGAATAGCAACCACGCCGGATCCGCTGGCTTATCTGATCGCGCCGGGAATTGGGGCGTGCGTTAAGAATCCTAGCCCTATCAACAATCCCGCTGGGACGGTGTTGACGCCGGGCACTTATTGCGGAGGCATCAACGTAGCTGCGGGAAATACAGGCCCTGTGACTTTTCTTCCAGGACTTTACGTATTAAACGGCGGCGGAGTTTCGGTGCAAGGCAACAGCAACCTCACCGGTAACGGCGTCACATTCTATGTGACGCCCGGCGGATCGGTGCAGCTCAACGGAACGGGAAACGTCACACTCACGGCATCAACGGACGCACCAGCAGCCGGAATCCCCGGGGGCATCCTTTTCTTTCAAGACCGCGGCAATAATCAAGGCGCGAATCTGCAGGCCGGAAATCTGCTGCTGACCGGAGCGCTCTACTTTCCTTCAGCGCCGCTTACGTTGGGTGGCGGAGGCGCGACGGATTACGTGATCGTCGTGGCCGATACCATCAACTTCAACGGAAACATCGATATCGGCGCGAACTATTCGACGATTACGGGCGGATCGCCGGTGAAAGCTGCGGTTTTGGTGCAATGAGCATGAGGATAAGATCGGCGCGGTCGGTAAAGATTTTCCGTCAGCCAAGAGCCATCTTCTTTGCGGCTAGTCGCATGCATCGGAGTCTTTGCGAGCAAAGAGGACAGAGCATCGCCGAATTCGCGATGGTGCTCCCATTGTTGCTGCTCTTGTTGGTCGGAACAATTGAGATTGGCCGGTTTGCTTATTATGGGATCGAAGTGCAAAGCGCCGCGCGGGCTGCCGTGCAGTACGGAGTGCAGAGTCTTGCCGCCTCGAAGGATACGCCAGGGCTGCAGCTGGCAGCGCACAATGATTCGCCCGACATCACCAACCTGCAGGTCAATCCAAGCAATACATGCGCGTGCTCGGATAGTCCCGGAACTTTTGTTGGATGTCCTCTAAAGAGCACGGACTGCCCGGCGGGGCACCCAGTGGTTTTCGTACAAGTGGATACAACCGCGGATATCTCGCCGTTATTCAACTATCCCGGTATTTCTTCCAAGTTCAAGGCGACCGGGCGAGCGATCATGCGTGTGGCTCAATGACGTATTTGCACCAGCACAGAGCGATAGTCGGGGGAGGCGCCACTAAGGGACCGAGGCGCCTGCGGTCGCATGGGGAGGATGCACAAATTCTGGGCGGTTCATGTGCGCCAGAAGAGCGTGGGAGTACGCTGACGGAGTTCGCGTTTATTCTGCCGGTATTGTGCATGTGCTTGTTTGGCGTGATCGATTTCGGCCGAGCGCTGTATTCGTACCATTTTGTTTCGGACGCGGCGCGAGAAGCGAGCCGCTGGGCGAGTGTGCGCGGCTCGACGTGTGCGGATTACGCGGATGCCTGCCCGGCCAGTGACTCTCAGATTTCTGACTATGTGCTGAGCATTGTTCCATCTGGAATTGATAAGACGCGTGGCGCGCTGTCTGTGTCTAGCAATTTCGTGCAACCTGCCGGCGTCGCCAATTCGTGCACGGCACCTAGCAATAAGCCAGGTTGCGCGGTGCATGTAACCGTCTCTTACAATTTCAAGTTTATTTTTCCGTTTCTGCCGAGCTCAACGCTCGGCATGCACAGCACGTCCGAGATGGTCATTTCCAAGTAAGGCGCGCGCAATCAGGTTCGCGATGATTGTTGATGGGTCCTGACGGCGATCCTGCGCTAGTACGTCCCTTAAAGCTGCCAACTTTTCGCCACCCGCGGACCTGGAGTACACTGCGTCGGTTCTTCTGCCGGAAAGCTCATGGACAAGCGCGTCGCGTCTGCCGATGCCGCCATCGAGAAGCTTACCGATGGGGCCACAATTCTGATGGGCGGGTTCGGGCTGTGCGGCATCCCGGAGAACCTGATCGCGGCAGTGCGCCGCAAGGGAACCAAGGACCTCATCATCGTCAGCAACAATGCGGGCGTAGACGATTTCGGCATCGGCTTGCTTCTGCAGAACCGCCAGGTCAAGAAGATGATTTCCAGCTATGTTGGCGAAAACAAACTGTTCGAGCAAATGGTGCTCAGCGGAGAATTGGAAATGGAATTGAATCCGCAAGGCACGTTAGCGGAACGAATTCGCGCAGGGGGCGCGGGCATTCCGGCCTTCTACACGCCGACGGGATACGGCACGATGGTTGCGGAAGGCAAGGAAACGCGCGAGTTGGACGGCCGGAAGTACGTGCTGGAACGCGCGCTACGCGGCGATTTTGCTTTCATCAAGGCGTGGAAGGGTGACCGTTGGGGCAATTTGATTTTTCGCAAGACGGCGCGAAATTTCAATCCGATGATGGCGACGGCGGCGGATTACGTCATCGCCGAAGTGGAAGAAATCGTTGACTTGGGAGAGCTTGAGGCGGATCAGGTGCATACGCCGGGAATTTTCGTGAACGCGATTCTGCAGGGCCAGCACGAGAAGCGCATCGAACGCCGGACGGTAAGAAAGACAGGGTAAGTTCCCAGTCGTGACCTGCTGATGCCGCTGACTGACGAGCAAAAACGCGAACGCATCGCGCGGCGCATCGCTTTGGAACTGCGCGACGGGTATTACGTGAATCTCGGGATCGGCATGCCGACGCTGGTGGC
>Ga0070698_100002090_pt1 | contig 22153 bp, 21 predicted proteins | sample KBSK1502metaG_FD_65477 | JGI IMG/M metagenome (GOLD analysis project Ga0070698, IMG submission 65477) | Corn, switchgrass and miscanthus rhizosphere microbial communities from Kellogg Biological Station, Michigan, USA - KBS K1-50-2 metaG | ecosystem: Host-associated > Plants > Roots >...
AAACTAAACAAAACCATGGGCACAGTCTTCCTGGATCCTGATCAGAAAAGCCCGCGCGCCCAGGACTTCGAGGAGCGTCTCTACGCTCGCATCGTAGGACAAGAGCGCGCAGTCCGGCGCATGAGTGGCCTTTACCAGATATTTCTTGCCGGCATGAATCCCCCCAACCGGCCAATCGGCACGATGCTCTTTCTTGGCCCAACCGGCTCTGGAAAAACTCGTGTGATTGAAGCCGCAGCGGAAGTTTTGTATGGCGACGCCAACGCCATAGTTAAGATTGATTGCGCGGAGTTTCAGCATTCGCACGAAATTGCGAAGTTGATTGGCTCGCCTCCGGGATATCTCGGCCATCGCGAGACTGCTCCGATGCTGACGCAGGAAAATCTCGACCGCATGCACACGGACGACTTGAAGCTCTCGCTAATACTGTTTGACGAGATTGAGAAAGCTTCTGACAGTCTCTGGCAGTTGTTGCTTGGCATTCTCGACAAAGCGACATTGACCCTGGGCGACAACCGGCGCGTCGATTTCTCCCGCTGTATGGTCGTATTAACTTCCAACCTTGGCGCCAGAGAGATGTCAGAGTTGATCTCAGGCGGCATCGGCTTTGCTCCAGGGAAAGGCTCGAAGAATCCCAACGACACTGAAGTCGACCAAAAGATTTACAGAACGGCCGTCGAGTCGGCGCGTCGCAAGTTTTCACCCGAGTTCATGAACCGCATCGATAAGGTCGTAGTGTTCCGGTCTTTGAAGGAACATCATCTGCGGCAGATTCTTGAACTGGAATTGGCAGCGGTGCAGGATCGCATAATGCAGTCGGCAGGAATCAAGTTTGTGTTCCAATGTTCCGACGCCGCAAAAGACACGCTGCTGAAAGAAGGCCTCGACTTTAAATACGGAGCTCGGCATCTCAAGCGCTCAGTCGAGCGTTTCCTGGTCTATCCACTGTCAAATCTGGTAGCAACCGGACAAATTGGCCTTGGCGACCTCGTACACGTCGACCTCGATGAGTACACGCACAAGCTGATCTTCTCGAAGAGCTCAGGTGGTGCACTCATTCACGACTTGCCGGAGCCGAAGGATGAAGAACCGGAAGCTCAGGAATCACTGTCAGGTGGTGTGGGCTTACCCATTCCGCAGGCGACGAAGGCCGCCAAAAAGAGCCAGGGTCGCGGAGAAAAATCTGAGAGCTAGGAATCGCTTCTCGGAAGAAAAGAAAAGCGCCGTTCACTAGAAGTGTTCGGCGCTTTTTGATTTGAGCTTAGGTTGCGCTTAAATGCCGCCGGCAGTACGGGACCTTGAAATCCTTTTTAAAGCCTGATGTGCCGCTTCGGCAAGATGAGGATCACCTGCCGTAGTTACATCTCGAAGCGCCGGAACGGCCGACGCATCGCCAATTTCTCCAAGGGCCGATGCCGCCTCTCTGCGGACGTCAGCTTCGGACTTCTCGTCTTTTAGCAATCCAATGAGAGCGGGCACTCCGGCGCGATTCCCGATCTGTCCCAAAGCACGAGCCGCTGATCTTAAAACAAATGGATTCTGTTCTCGTTTGCTCTTTTGACTCTTCTTTGACGTCGCCAATCCAGCCTGCGGATTCAAAACCGCAGCCAGGGCCGTTACCGCGCTCGGGTCTGCGATGTGACCAAGTGCAACTGCCGCCGCACCACGAACAGAGTCTTTCTTGTCGGTAAGGCGCTCGACGAGTCCGGCGACTGCGGAACGACTGCGCGTGAGACCAAGCGCATACGCAGCTTGCTGCCGAACAAACTCCTCTTTATCACTTAAGAGCGGCATCAGAGCTGTGACACTTTCATCCCCGGGCAGCCACAGAACGGCCGCAGTTGCTGTCGCCCGAACTATCGGTGCCGGATCACTCAGGGCCGATAACGCCACTCGCGAAGCTTCCGGACGCTGCAGCGCCCGCAACTGCATCAGAGCGTCACGGCGATCCTCAATCTCCACGGAGCTCAAACGTTGCTTTTGCTTTTCAATTACCAGCTGAATGGGCGTTAGTCTGGTAGGGCCCTGGGCTGCGTGAACACTAATCAAGTGTTCACCTACGCCGATAAGCAGAACAATGCTCACTAGTATTGTCCAATTCCGCAAGCTCGAGCGTTTGGGGTTTTGCATTTGTTTCTGTGCAACGAGCAGAGTCTGCAATTAGTCTATCCGGGACGTCAGGGCTTGCATTGAATCGACAATCAAGACGGCGATAGGAGGGTAAACTACGAGGTCCGGAATCAACAAGACTGTGGACGAGTAAAGGAGCACATTCGAATGGACAACGTTGCGGGGGATCAGCATGTTCACGCCGTTCATGAAACCGTGGACGTGCCAGCCGATGATCAATCCCACTCCGATGCTTAGCACATATCCAACCAAAAGAAACGTGTAGGCAGAGAATCTGGTGAAAGGTTGTTCAGGTTTCTCATCATCCCTCATGATGGAATCCTGAATCGACTTCGGACGATATGTGTAGTGTGCGAAGTACTCGCGTAGCCGGGTCGCGAGATGCCAGACGCCAATCACAAAAAGAGTCAGCACGATCGCACGGCCCGCAAAATCAAACGTTTCCCAGAGGTGAGGTTTGATCATGGCGACGAAAAATGTCGACAGAAACAATGAGACCGTTGTAAACACCGCGCGCTGCCGTTCTCGGCTTTCCTGCCGATCTCTCTCAAGAACTTCATTAACCACTCTGTCCCAGCGGGCCTGCACCGCAAGATTTCGCGCCCGCCGTGCATGAGGATTCTCTGATTGCAGGATCGAATATCCGCTCGACTGTGCAGTCAATTGCTGATCGTGGTACGACCGTTCCTGAGGATCGATGAGGACGCGATAAGCCCTGGAGAGCAGCGCGAATTCCCGGGCGGCCTCTTCCGATCCGCCATTCACGTCTGGGTGCCGCAGTCTGGCAAGCTTTCGGTACGCCGACTTGACCTCCGACCTCGACGCCGAACGCTTGATTCCAAGAACCTTGTAGTAATTAGTTACCACCCGTTTTGCGCACTCCTCATAAAGCAAACAGACGAGCCGAGGGATGTTTACCCAAGGTGTTGCGCGAAAATTATAACACTTTCTGTTAATCCTTCAGACAAGAATGGAGGGGGTTCTTAGCGTTCCGAATGGGACGAATGGTGAGGCCAAAGGAGTGGGTGCTTATAATACCTCGAACGGCTGTCGAGGGGGGCGAGGACATTTTTAATGAGGGATTCCACTCCTTTGGCAACTAACCCCCTCTTTACAATTCTAATGCCGCGATTGGATGTTAGAAAATGCCCAGTAAAATCAAGGTTTGAGGTTGCTTGAAGTGAATTTTGTGTTCACGAATGAGGACAGCCGATGTCCTCCACTGCCTACAGCTCCTACGAGCCGTTATGCTTCGCCGCCGCTCTCGCCACAATTCTAATAAACGTTCGTACGGCCACGCCGGTTGGGCCCTTCGCTCTATACGGTTTCGCCTCGTCGCTCCAGGCGGTGCCTGCAATATCAAGGTGGGCCCAGGAGACGCCGTCAGTAAACTCCTTTAGGAAGGCCGCCGCGGTAATAGTCCCCGCTTTTCTACCACCGACATTCTTAATATCGGCAATGTCTGATTTGATTTGCTTGGAATACTCTTTATCGAGCGGGAGCTGCCAAAACTTCTCTCCCGTCTCTTTCCCGGCCGCCACTATCTCGCCGATTAGCTCCTGATCAGTTCCGATCACCGCAGTATTCACGTCGCCCAGTGCTATGGAAACGGCGCCGGTAAGAGTAGCAATATCTACTATCTTTGTAGCACCGAGTTTTCGGGCGTAAGCGATCGCGTCAGCGAGAATCAACCTGCCTTCAGCGTCGGTATTGATTACCTCAATGGTTTTTCCGGTCATCGCCCGCACTACATCTCCTGGCTTGGTGGCCTTGCCCGAGGGAAGATTCTCAGAACACGGAACCACTCCCAGCACGGGTATCGAAGGTTTAATCTGCGCGATTGCACGCATCGCTCCCATCACTGTGGCGCCACCAGTCATGTCATACTTCATCAATTCCATGTTGTCGCCCGGCTTGAGCGAAATACCTCCGGAATCAAAGGTGATTCCCTTCCCTACGAACGCCAGCAATTCGTTACCGTTCTCGCTCGCGTTTGATGGTGTGTACTTCAAGACGATCAGCTTGGCCGGCTCTTCTGATCCATGCGAGACACTCAAGAGGGAGCCCATGCCTTCCTGCTCCATGCGGGCTTCATCAAGAACATCGATACTAAGGCCGAATTCCGTGGCCACTTCCCGAGCCCGTTCAGACATGTTTGTGGGCGTCATGTAAGCACCCGGCTCGTTCGCCAGATCGCGCGTGAAGTTAACTGACTCGCCTATGATTCTGCCGCGTTCGGCGCCGCGCTCCAGGCCGGCCTTATCCGCGCCATCCATAACAACGACGAGCTTGCTTACCTCCCGAGACTCTTTGTCCTCGGTGCGGTACTTGTCCGGATCAAACAACGCCATGAACGCACCTTCAACAACTGTCGAAGCTATCTCCTCCGGATTTCCTTCGAGTCTGGGAAGAACTGCAATCGACTTCACGTTCTTTCCACGAAGCGCGCGCACCGCCGTTCCTGCCATCTGTGACGCCTGTGCAGATGTGTACTCGCTCCGTTCTCCGACACCCACCAGCAACAGTCGCTGCGCCTTGATGTCACCATTCCCTACCAGATGGAGATATACCGTCTCGGCCTCTTTGCCCTTCAATTCCTCGGACTCAATTATTGACTTGATTACGCCACCAGTGAGGGAATCGAGCTCCTTGAGGAATCCGTCGTCGTCAGCTTTTTCATCTTTGAAAACTGCAATAGCGATCGCCTGAACATCGAGGTCCCGATAGGATCCATTTGTGCTTTCAATTTGCATTTTTATGATTACTCCTGCCAGTTCTTCTTATTACTTTCATCTATTGCGTTCCTTTAATTGCGCGCGCGTCTCTCTTTCAACCGTACGCCGCAATTCGGTCTCCCGCTTGTCGTACAACTTCTTTCCTCTCGCCACCGCCACTTCAACTTTGATATGGCGTTTTTTCAGATAGATCCGCAGGGCCACCAATGTCATGCCCTGCTTTACTGCCGCCTGGTCTAACTGCTCGATCTCCCGTTTGTGGAGAAGTAACTTGCGCGTTCGCAGCGGCTCGTGGTTCTCACGGTTTCCATGAGCATAAGGCGAAATGTGGGCATTAAACAACCAGACTTCGCCCTCCCGAACGGCAACATAACCTTCTTTTAACTGCACCCGACCCGCCAGTACGCTCTTCACTTCCGTCCCGGTCAAGGCAATACCGGCCTCGTATTTGTCCAGGATGTGGTACTCGTGAAACGCGGCACGATTCGAAGCAAGCAATTTTTCTTCAGTTGCAGCAGGCATAGTGCGTCACGGTCGACATTCCCTACACTACCTAATTGCTCTCTTCTCGCAAAGGCCGCGTCATCAATTCGTTCGCCGCGTGCAATGCCAGTTTTCCTTCATAGAGCACGGCATGCACCTCATTCGTAATGGGCATGTCAACTCCGAGGCGTGCCGACAGTCTCTTGACCGCAAGCGTCGTCTTCACGCCTTCGGCAACCTCGTTCATTCCGGCAGTGATCTCGTCCAGCGTTCGTCTTTTTCCCAGTTCCTCACCCACAAAGCGATTGCGCGAGAGATTACCGGTACAGGTCAGGACCAGATCACCAAGGCCCGCGAGACCCATCAGCGTTTCAAGTTTCGCGCCCTCGCGCAATGCCAACCTTGTCATCTCGGCCAGCCCTCGCGTGATCAATGCGGCGATGCTATTAGACCCGAAGCCAAGGCCTGCCACCATGCCTGCCGCAATGGCCATTACGTTCTTCACCGAGCCGCCAAGTTCCGTGCCGACGACATCATCGTTCGTGTAAATGCGAAAATTGTCAAAACTTAACTCTGACTGAACTATGAGGCTTGCGTCGCGATCCGCGCTGGCAGACACGACTGCAGTCGGGTGATTGGCAGCCACTTCTTTCGCGAACGAAGGCCCGGACAAGCTAACGAATCGCAAACGTAGCGTCGCCGGCACCACTTCAGCAACGACTTGCGAAATTCGCTTGCCGGTGTCGATCTCAATGCCCTTGGTCGCGCTGACAACGATCATCTCCGCCCGTAATGCCGGCGTCAGAGCGGTGAGCAGCTCGCGCGTGGCATGTGAAGGAGCGGCAAGTATAACCATGTCTGCCGCGTTGACCGCATCGATGATATTGCTGGTTGCGCGAACGGCATCAGGAATACGCCATTCGGTCAGGTAACGCGGATTGATATGTTCACTATTGATCGCTTCAACAACCGTTGGGTTATGTGACCACAGATGAACTTCATGACCGGCCCGAGCCGCCACGACCCCAAGAGCCGTCCCCCAGCTGCCTGCACCGATGACTGCAATACGTTTCATCTAATTAACAACGGCACAAACTAAACCTGGGCGGGCGTCAAGCGAACTGCTGGGACCGCGGGCGTCCCGCCCGCAATGAGATCGAAGCGCGAACAGGGGTTAATTGAATCTGTTCTCGGTCCCTTTCCTCAGCCTTCCAATATTCTCCCGGTGAGCAAACACAATCAGCATCGCGCCGGCTATTGCCGCACTCATGATCGGTAACAAGGGTTGAACCGGCTGAATAAACACATTCCGTAATAACACAAACAACGGAACCGCAACCGCGGCCAGTATTGACCCAAGCGAAACGTAGCGCGTTTGCCAAACAACCAGCATAAAAACCACGCCCGCAAAAGCAACTGCGAGCGGCGTTAACATGAGAAAGACTCCGACTCCCGTCGCTACACCTTTCCCTCCACGAAACCCCAGCCAAACCGGAAAGATGTGGCCCACGATTACCGCAATCGCGGCGGCCGCAACCCACCAGTATGCATTCTCAAGGGACGAACCCGCGAGTGTACCTTCTCCGAAAACTGGTAAGCCCAAAACCACTTTCGCTGTCGCAACCGCAGCGGCGCCTTTCAAAGCATCGAGCACGAGCGTAACCACGCCCGCTCCTCTTCCCGCACGTCGCGAAACATTCGTCGCTCCGGTTCCACCCGAGCCTGTTTCCCTTACATCCGCGCCCTGTATCATTCGAACGATCAAATAACCAAACGGGATGGAGCCAAGCAAATAAGCAATAGAGATTACTAGAATTGGTGGCAATCCAAAGTACCTTCCGCGAGTTTCGGTTCAGGCCTCAGCCAAGTGAGACAATTCGCGCCGACCACGAACGCCATTTAAGGTGGCAAATACAAACCGGAGGAGTATAATGCCCACCTTATTCTCTGAAGCACAACCAATCGCCTCATAAGTATCCCTTCTATGTCCGGAGTCGCTATGAGTAGTTGGCCAGAGTTTTTGCGGAAAGCCAAAGCGAAAATCGCCGCTCTTGATGCAGAGGGCTGCGACGTACCTTTTTTCAGGGGCCAGCCCGATTCCTCCTGGGGCCTGCGCCCCAGCCTCGCGCGGCATAGGTTGCAAAACGCAAGAGTAACTGAAAATCCTGAAGGAGATGTCTACTTCGATTTTGTAACGCAAGCCGGAGCACTCCTGCCAGAAGGCGGTTCGCCCTGGTCAGTGGCGTTCATGATGCAGCACTATGGTTTGCCCACCCGACTGCTGGACTGGAGCGAGGCTTTTTCGGTGGCGCTACATTTTGCCCTGAAGGATGCGAAAGCCGAGGTGGCTGTTTGGATTCTGGATCCCTTTCAGCTAAATAAAGTCACCATCAATAAAGAGGAGCTGATCAATCCAACCGAATTGGGGGACAACTACAAAGACTATTTCATCGAGAGGACCGCAACACTTGAAGGTAATGTAGTGGCACTATCGCCGCTGCGCCACAATCCCAGAGTCTTTAACCAGCGTGCCGGTTTCACCTTGCATGATGATCTGACACAATCTCTTGAAGATTTGCACCCCAAGACTCTTACTAAGCTAACCCTGGGAGTCGAAGGTTTTCCAGAAGCCATCAAATTCCTGGAGCTGGCTGGTATCAATGAGTTCAGCCTGTTTCCGGATCTGGAAGGGCTGTCCCGGAAGCTAAGAAAAAAATACTTCAACCTACCTGAATGAAGTTACAACTTGGTGTGAGCGCGGCGGTAACTCGCAGTTCGATCTATATCAGCCTTCTGCGCAACAAATCCAGCGCCGCCTGTGACGCGCGCCAGCGAATGAGTTGGCGGTCGCCGGGAACGATGAACCTGCGATGTTCGGTGTGCGCGTCGTCGGCGAGTGCGATAAAGACGAGGCCGACGGGTTTCTCTTCGCTGCCGCCGCCCGGCCCGGCTATACCTGTAATCGACAAACCAAAATCTGTTCGTGCGCGTTTGCGAATTCCTTCAGCCATCGCCTCGGCAACCGGCGCGCTGACAGCGCCATGTTCAAGCAGCAACACCGGCTCGACACCCAATGTTCTCGTTTTCGCGTCGTTTGAATAGGCGACCACTCCTTCGATAAAATATTTCGACGAACCCGGCACATCAGTCAGTCGTTGGGCAATCAATCCGCCGGTGCAACTCTCGGCGACTGACAAGGTATAACCGCCCACCGCCAACTTCAGTCCCACTACTTCCTCCATCTTCTCACCGGCAAACGAGAAGACCGCATCACCGAGTCGTTCCTCTAGTTGTTCAGACAGACGGTCCAGCAAAGCATCTGCTTCCGCTTCGGTTCGTCCACGCGCCGTTAGATGAATTTCGATCTCACTCTGGTTGAAAAGAATCGTCGTCTGCGGATTTTCGTACTGCGTATAGATGGGCGCAATTTTTTCGTCAACCGCTGACTCGCCAAGACCGGCAACACGCAGCAGCCGCCTTAAAACCTTGATCGAACCCGCCCTGGCAGCCAGTTTCGGCAGCACGTGATTTTCAAACATCGGCTTCATCTCGCGCGGTGGACCGGGTAGCAGCACAATGGCGACGCCCTCGTGATCTATAAGCAAACCGGGCGCGCTGCCATTCGGATTCGGCAACACCTCCGACTCGTCAATCACCATGGCCTGGCGCGAGTTTCGCTCCGGCATCACGTGACCAAAACGGCGAAATTTCTCGCGCAATTCAGCAAGAATTGACTCGTCAAGAATCAGTCGCCGGCCAAGCGCGCGGGCCGCCACCTTTCGTGTTACGTCGTCTTCGGTCGGACCAAGCCCGCCGGTTGTGATAACGACTTTTGAACGCCGGATTGCGTCTTTGATTGCTTCTTCCAGGCGTGCGTCGTCATCACCAACGATGGTTTTGAGTTTTACTTCAATACCGATGCTGTTGAGTTTTTCGGTGAGCCAGAGACTATTAGTGTCGCTGCGATCGGGAGCAAGCAGCTCGGAGCCTATAGCGATGATTTCGGCTGTGAGCGTTTCGAGCAATAGGTCGACACCCTTGTTGGGATGGTGTAACGCAAACTGTTAGTTGCGACTTCTCCAAAAGCTCCATCAAGATCCGCAAACTAACAGTTTGCGTTACCACTACTCAGAAAGTCTATCGGTCTTCCTGGTAGACTTCGTTCAGAACTTCCGAGATTGTTGGCGGAGCCGTAATAGACTTCAGCGAGCGGGTGTTAGAAATCGGTAAATCTTTGCGGGGCGAACGGATCTGTTCAGACATCTCGCCTTCGTAGGCCTCGACCATTCTTTTCAATTGTTGCTGACTCTCCGCGAGCAGTCGTGCTCCACGCTCCTGGTGCATTCGTTCAAGGCTGGCGATCGCCGCATTTAATTTTGCATAAAGTTTTGGGCGTCGTTCGATCCGCCGCAGTTTTGCAACGTAACGGCGCAACTGTCGCGACGGTGTGGTGTGGCGGCTCTCCTTCAGCACTTCTTCTTCGGCAGCAAAACCCAGCTGTTCGACTGCGGCATTGTGATCGCCGATTGAATAGTAGAGAGCGCCCAGCGCGAAGCGACTCAAAGGCGGAGAATCAGGCATCGACCTAACTATTCGTTCGCCGGTTTTGATGACCTGGGCAATTTCAAAGTGGTAACGGCTCTTGTCGCCGTCGACAAGTATTTCATTCGCCGCGACGTAGAAACCGAAAATCACTTTCGTTTTGCGGTTCGCTCGAATCCTAAGAGCAATGACCACCAGCAACCCCAAAGCGACAAGTCCTACGGCAAAGATCGGCAGAACACGTACGATCACAAACGCGCCCACGATCGCCGCGACGATAACAACCCCGGCGCCTATCCCTATCGCAGCTTTTTTTCGCCCTACGGTCATGATTCGCTAAGGTCGGAATTACGCAAGACGTTCATTAGCACCTGGCTTCAGCCAGGTGGGGGAAACGCCAATCAAACCCTGAAACCGTTTAAACGGTTTCCCGTCATTCGAAAACTTACCCCCAACACCTGGCTGAAGCCAGGTGCCAATGAGATTCATTTCATCCGCCGTTAAGCCTTGCACAGATCGCCGTGCCCGCCTGCTCGGTAGAAAGGTTGCCACCCAGATCGCGTGTCGTCTCATTGTTGGAGATCGAGTCGCGTACTGCCTTCTCTATCGCCCGACTTGCTGGTTTGTTTCCCAGGTATTCTAACATCATCGCCGAGGTCAGAATAGCACCTACCGGATTCGCTACTCCCTGTCCCGCAATTGCCGGCGCACTGCCATGCACTGGCTCAAACAGCGAAACGCGACCGGGGTGAATATTGCCGGATGCCGCCAAGCCGAGCCCGCCCTGAATCGCCGCGCCGAGGTCCGTAAGAATGTCGCCGAACAGGTTGTTGCTCACAATGACGTCATACTGCACGGGGTCGAGGACCATAAACATCGCCATCGCATCGACGTACTGATGGTTTGCATCTATTTCCGGATACTCGGCGGCAACTTGCTTGAAAACACGTTGCCAGAGATCGCCGCCAAAACGTTGCACGTTTGATTTGTCGGCCATCGTCACGCGCTTTCGCGCGTTCGCCCGGGCATACTCAAATGCGGCGACGATAATTCTTTCAACACCGCGGCGAGTGTTGAGTTCCTCCTGTGTCGCAATCTCGTCGACAGTTCCCTTTTTCAAAAACCCACCCGCGCCGCAGTAAGCGCCTTCAGTGTTTTCACGGAATACTACGAAGTCGATCTCTTCAGCTTTGCGGTTGCGCAAGGGAGTCAAGCGCGCGTCGAGCAAACGGACGGGGCGCAAGTTGATATAAAGATCGAGACCGCGCCGCATCCCCAACAGAATGTCTTCGGCATGTTGATTTGAAGGCACCCGCGGGTCTCCAAAAGCCCCCGAGAGAATAGCTTCAAATTCCCCACTCAGCATTTCCAACGCGCCCAGCGGCAGCGACACTCCCTCGCGCAAAAACTTCTCCGCACCCCAATCGAAATGAGTGAACTCTAATTCGACGCCGTGTGTCTCGCGCACGCGCTCAAGCACACGAACCGCTTCGCTGACGACTTCAGGGCCAATGCCGTCTCCGGGTATCACCGCGATTCTAGGTTTTGTGGGACTCATTTAGGCTTGTTGTTCTTTTCGTGTTCGTTTGTGACCCCGGTTGATCAAATTCTCACTGCGGAATCACTGGCGTAGGCGACGGAATAACTCTGGCAGGAGGTTTCCCGGCCAAGGCTTCCGCAATCTTCGGCAGGCTCGCAAGCACCACTTCGCCAACCACTTTCATACTTTGGCCGGAGACCTTGTCAGCGGTGTCATTAGCCTTGTGCCAATAGGGGTAAGTGCTGAGCTGAATCAGATCCAGCGAATCGATTCCCGCGTTAAGGAATGGTTCGTGGTCATCACCACCGACGTTCTCAGGTCGATCAACGAAAACCTTTCCATACCCCAAATCCTGGGCTGCCTGCCAAACAATATCCTGGAGCCATCTGGTACTCATCTGCTCCCGACCCAGCTCGAGACTCTTGTATCCCATCATGTCCAGCAGAATCAAAGCCCGCACACGACTGACTTCATGGTTCTCGCCGAGCCGAGCAACATAACGACGACTACCGTAAGTATTATCAGGCAGCGGCATCTTCGGATCGGCCTGGTTCGGATTCTTACACTGCTCCCAGTCTTCACATAAGGATTCCTCGCCATCGAAGAATACGAGCCAGTAAGTTAGTTTGGGCTTCTGCTGGCCAGTACCCAAGACTCTCCCTAGCTCCAGCAAGGTTGCGACAGACGTTGCCGGATCGTTAGCCCCAATAAACTGCATGTCCTTGTAAAATTTTGTGTCGTAGTGGCTGGCGACAATAATCACATCCTTCGACTCGCCGGCAATTTCGGCGGTCAGGTTAACCATGTTCTTTTCACCAAAGGGAGTGGTGACAATAAACTCATCAGTCTTCACGACCAGGCCCGAAGCCTTCAAAGTGCGAAGGATGTACTCGCGCGTACTTGCTAATTCCGCTGAGCCCGGAATGCGCGGACCGATTTCAAGCTGCTTCTTAACATGATCCATGGCGCGCTCGCCGTTGAACGCAACCGCACCCGGCACCACTCGTGGACTCACTTCTCGCGAACGGTCCGCCGTTCCGACACGCGAGCTCGGCGGCCTTTCCTCCTTCGGACAACCGGTCGAGAGAAACGAAAGCGTCAACAAGCACAAGGCGGGTGCTGACTTATTCAGCCACACACCAAACCTGCGTCGTTCATGTCCGCTGTTAAGCATCAAACGCAAGTTACACTGTAACCAAGGCAAAACGCAAAAACGTCGAATGTTGGGTAGTGGGGCAATCTTGTGGTGCTCTTCGTCGCGGAGCGACGGCTGACTTTAGCCCGGCCTTTCAAGGCCGGGAACAGTAGACGAGTTCGTTCGGGTCGCGTAGCGACGCCTGAAACTAGAGATTTTTTCAATCGTCGCTACGCGACGGGACCAATCCAGGATCTGATCCCGGCCTTGAAAGGCCGGGCTAAAGTCAGCCGTCGCTCCGCGACGAAAAGAGCCACACAATTACGCCATTACCGATCATCGGTCTGTCGGTATTCCTTTTGCTGACCTTGACCGTAGCTAGCGCGCCTTGGCAGTTGCTTGAGTGGAAACTCTGCGTGAGACAGGTTGTTGCTCTTTGCCGGCTTCTTTCATGGCCCGGCGACACTCCGCACATACGCCGATGATCCGCAGTAGGTGTTGGGTGACCTCGAAGCGATGTTTCGCAGCCATCGCATCCTGTATTGCCTCCAACTCCGCTGAAAAGAATTCGATAATCCGGCCACACTCCGAACAGATCATGTGATCGTGATGTTGGTGTTTGTAGTTGTGCTCGTAGTGGGTTACGCCGTCACCAAAACGAACCTCGCGCGCGAGGCCGGCTTCGGCGAGCAACTTTAACGTGCGGTAGACGGTAGTTTGGCCAATGCTCGGATCTTCCTGTTTGACCAGGCGGTAGAGATCTTCACTGGAAAGGTGAGCTTCCGTCCGCAGGAAGATATCGAGAATCAAGTCGCGCTGGGTGGTGCGCTTGAGGCCCTTCTTCTGAATATGATTGAGGAAAACTTCCTGCTCTTCAGTCATTAGTTGGGACAAATCAGCTCGGCGCTTGATCAACCTGATAGCTGATTCTACACCTCCACAGGATTAACGTGAAGACGCTGGCCCCGGCCCGCGGGGCCGTGACCAACGATCAATTTCGCGAACGGTCAACAGATTTGAACTCGAAACGTGAAACTTGAAACTTGAAACTTGAAATACCTATTCCTGCACGGCAATTTGATATTGCTCGAGTTTCCCGTCCGGCATTTCATACGTCCAGGCGCGCAGGGTTTTGCTCGGCAGTTTGATTTGGTAGACGCGCAGAGTCATGCCGCCGCGCAACCCCTGGCGTGTTTGCACAAACAATTGCGGCGCCCCCAGCGGCCCGAGTCCGCTCGCGAAATCCTTTAGCGCCGGCTCGCTAAAATAAGCGTTCGCATTATCAGTAAACAGTGAACGATCGATCGTGCCGTGTTGTAGTCCCTCGAAGATCTTTTTTGACTGTTCCAATTTTTGCGGCGTTGCCGGATCGCTTTTCTCAAACAACAGAGGCACGATGCCGTGCGCGATCTCTCCTGATGCTGAGACCGCATCCTGATTAGTTAGCGTGACAACCGCTACCCGCTCATCAGGAAAGACGACGTTCTCAGCTGTGAATCCAGAAACTTCGCCGCCATGTGAAACTGCGCGACGACCACCTTCCATCGCCAGGCTGACGCCGAGTCCGTAACGGGTGCCCATACCGTTTGTGAGTTGAACCTCGCGCTCCAACACGCGATACGAAGCTGGACTTAAAACTTTCTGATCCATTATCGCAATGTCCCACTTCGCGAGATCTTCGGCAGTCATAGCCAACTCACCAGCCGCGAACAGCCATCCTTTGCCTTCTTTCGGCGCCACCCGCAAAGGGCCAAGTCCATAACGTAAATACCCGACCGGATCGCTGGCACTGGCTTTAGTCACATCCAAACTCGCCACGCTCTTCATTCCCAGCGGCATGAATATCTTTTCCTGCATAAACTCGAGCAGCGACTTACCACTCGCCCGCTCAATAATGACACCAGCTATTACGTAGTTCGTGTTGCTGTACTGCCATTTGCTGCCCGGCTCAAAGTCGAGCGGCTTACGCGCCCATTGATCCATAATCTTCTGCGCGGTGACCGGCTGGAGCATCATCGGCATTACGTAATCCTGCGGCCAATAGTCCTGATAACCCGACGTATGCGACAGCAGTTGGCGAATTGTCACTTCGTTTGCGCGCGTGAGATCCGGAACGAATTTGGAAACCTTATCGTCCAGCGATAGCTTGCCCTGTTCCTGCAAAAGCAGCATTGCTGCAGCGGTAAATTGTTTGCTGATAGAGCCGATGCTGTAACGCATCTCAGGTGACGCCAAAGTCTTCGGCTCGAGTCGAGCATCGCCATAGGCCTTTAAGTAAACGACCTGACCATCTTTGATAACAGCAACAGATGCGCTGGGGACCCCTGACTTTGCGAGAGAGTCTGTGGCGAGCTTGTCGATCTTTGCCCGCAGCTCAGGCGAGAGCTGCCCGAAAACTGTGGACGAAGTTAGCGCAACAAAAAATAAGAGCGCGGTGAACAGGCAAACGAATCGAGAATTTCGGTACACGAGCATTTCTCCTGAAGATTATCATTTAGAAAGACCTGTCAATTGTATCTGCCGAACTCATCGAAGTCACTGATCGTCGCGTGAGCTGTGCCTCAGTTTCAAAGTAAGCCGAGTCGTTGCAGCACCAAGCGCGTTAGCGTTGAATGGAAATCAGAACTGAGCAATTGAACCCTCAACAATGGTAGGACAAAATCAGAACTGGGAGCGCAACGACCAGCCATCAACGCAGACGAAGCATTGCAGCGTAAGCTTTTTCAACCTCAATCTTTTCAAGTGAATCCGCTGGCTGGTCGCTACGCTCCCAGTTCTGATTTTGCCTGTACCCGGGCCGGGTCTTTGCCCGATCAATCGCGTGCACACTCTCGACTCTCGACTTGTTCTGTGATAAAACGCGGAGCGCGAACTACAAACTCAACTCTCTTCCAAAGGGTTTGAGTCCTCAACCCGACAGAATTTGTCCTTCTTCTCTTACCAGCCAGAAGGACAAGAACCGCGGCAAAACCGCAAGGAGACCTCATCATGGTTAGATCACTTCTCAAAATCTCACTGTTTGTTGCAACGCTTCTACTCATCTCAACTACGACACCGTTGACCGCTCGCGCACAAACCCAGCGCTCGATCTTCACCTACGCGGCGAAAATCGTTTGCGGCAAGGGCAACGAGAAACTCGTGTCACCAGGCCAATATTTCACCAACATCAATGTTCACAACCCCAGCCCTTTCAATAAGACGGTCTACATCAAACGCTTCGCAATCGCCTTGCCCGAGGAACGTACCGGCAAGCTCTCGAAGGTTTTCGGTGCAGTACTTGATCCAGATCTGGCGATGACCATCGACTGTGACAACATTTACAGGCATACGGAAACGCAGCCCGGATCTTTTCTGGAGGGCTTTGCGCTCATTTACAGCTTAACGGAGCTGGACGTGGTGTCGGTATACACCGCCGGCCACAGTGAAGTGGAGGCGTTCCACACGGAGCGCGTCCCCGTCCGGCGGCTGGTGCTGCCAACGACCAGCGGTGTGGTGCGGGATCTAATGCGCCAGCAACGCCAGCAATAGGCTGTCATTGGTTAGACGGAGAGGTTGAGCCGGAGCGGGTTCAAACTACGACAGCGACGCTCTGCGTTTTGAACATCAACATCGAGGGATGTGCCAGGTACGCCGGGCGCGACGTTCAAAGTCCCAGGTCGAAGTCTCTACCGCCAGAAGACTTTGGACTTTGGACTTAGTTGATCCGTTTGTCGGCTGTTTGGCGCCGTGCTATTTTTGCGGGCACGGTGCCGGGGTGGCGGAATGGCAGACGCTACGGACTTAAAATCCGTTGTCCGTAAGGGCGTGCGGGTTCGACTCCCGCCCTCGGCACCAAATTGAATCAACAGTTTACGCGCGTTCATTAATCTAGAAACTCAATTCGCGCTACGGAGTAGGAGTTGAGCACTTTCTTCAGATTTGTTAGGACATTCATCAATATCTCGGCGTTTCAAACGTCCCTCATCTTCCCTCATCAGATTTCGGTCCGAAATGGAATGTGCATCATTCGCTTTGACGGTCCGATATACAGTTAATTCCGCCGGGTAAACGGAGTTTCACTCCGTTGCGTAAGCTATCTCATTAAGAAAAACCCCAATAGAACTATTTCCCTCAGCGATTTCAAAGTCCGGTCATCATCAGCAATCTTGTAATGAGCAACTTAAGTCGCAGAAATCCTTTCGACACAACAGTAATGGGACTACAGTAGTAATGGGTCCACGACTGATCAGGGCGACTTCGCCCTGATCAGATGAAATATTTCCTATGAAACGGACAGTAGATTCGGGTACCAGATTTCCGGCGCTGAATCGCTTATTCAGAAATAGAGAATACTCTTGAGCGCAGAGGGAGAGATTGGGGGGTTGCACCAAAGGGTTTTGACCTGCTCCAGCTCAATCTCGATCGGGACATCGAACAAGGAGGGTGAAAGTACGAGTGGCTGCGGTCCAAGCTAAGGTCCATGAACTCCCAAGAATATCGACTCAGGTTTGGCCGGCCATAAGCTGGGCCAACAGTTCGAGGCGGGGAACCGACTAACTTGAATTAAGGAGAAAATCTATGTTCGGGAGGCAATTTGTTAGCAGACTACTCATAGCGGCTCTATTGGTGTTCACTCTGGGCCACGTTGACACCTTTGCGCAGAGCCAGGTAATCAAGGTAGACCACTTCAAGATCGATGGATACCTGTGCGACTTTGGCACTGGCACGCATCTAGCATTTCATCCTACGGGCGATGCCTCTCTCACCTGGAGTTTCGCCACGGTGAATGGACAACTCGCTAAGACAGCGCGAGTCCAGGGGACCTTATATGTGGATACAATTAGTGCTGGCGGATGCGCTAACATAACGATCAAGTTCCAAAACGGATCGACAGCGTTAGCAACACGAATTCTGCACACGCAGTGTCCATCGCCGGGAGGCGATGCGAATCTTAGCGCGAATCAGCTGCAGGTCGATGAAAGCTTCACGAGTACGGAGTTGATCAGTGTCTTCGTTCAGACGGATTCGATTAATCCGACCTCCTCACTCTTTGTTTCGACTGCCCCCTCTTTACAACGCAGCAACGTTAATATCAACAATGGCAACACTGATTTTGGAACCGGGTTACATGCAGCCGGGACACCCACCGGCAGCGGTGTGGTTATGCTTACGGTATCATCTGGCAGTGTGAGCGCGTTGGTTAACGGCACGCTCTATTGGGATAGCCTATTCAGCGGCGGTTGTGCACAGCTGATCATAGACTTTGAAAACGCAGCGGGTACAAACCTCAGCACCAAGACAATCAAGAAGTGCGGCACAGGTGGCAATGCAAACGACGCGGGTAACCATACCGACGTTAATCAAACCTTCGTCAGCGGTTCGATGATGCAGGTACGGCTTCGAGTGGGGACTGTGATGGGTGATGGAAGTTTTCAGAGCGTAAAGAAGAAGTTGTGTGACTTCAAGAATTGCCGCGACATCTAATGTTCTGTATTGAACTCCGACAACTCCGAACGAAAGTTCAATTCCAAATGGTTAACTTACTAACGCGCGGCGATCCTGAATGAAACTCCCTCACGTCGTCTTGCTCATGGTCCACCTCCGCCCGATTAATGGTGCCTCGACGGTGTCCAGATAACTGAGTGTTTGTTGACGACGCATGAATGTCTACTCCGATACATAATGTCATCGCGGGTGCTCCTTTTTTGCGATCACACACCCGAGAGATTCCTGTTCCTGTGTTTGCGACCTCTTGCTCTTTTTTGCTTAGCAACTGGAGCGATGAATCTCTAACTCACGCCTTGGCGCTCTTTCTCTTGTCGCTCGCCGGTTATGCGATTTTTCGCTGGAGATCTAATTCTCTTCCACCTCCCTGGTTGCGCCGTCGGCCAGTATCAAAGTGGTTTCGCTTTTGTGTTGGGGTGGCAGCGATATTGAGAGATAGTGCAGTATGTTTGCACTAACCGGATGATCGACTCTCTGAACAATTAGTCTGATAATATCGCTCGGACTCTTTCCTCAGTGAGAGGTTGGTCGAAGAACGAAACAGCGAGATCAAAACCGAAGAGCGACGCGGCGAAAACCCACGGTTTCTTGCTCCAAGACATCCATTTCGTGCTCTCTTAACTCCAAGCAATCGTTCGACCTCATTTCTCTAGAAAGCGAAATTCATCGGTTATGAAAATTCCTGTTGCCACGCTTTTACTAGTCATAGTGGTTTCACTCTCTTCAATCGTTCTAGCCCAAACACCGACACAAACATCCGACAAAACTACACTCATTGAGAAGTCTGAATCATTACCAACTCCTCCACGCGGCACGTTAGCAACGATGGCTTATAAACCAACTGAAAAAGAGAGCGTGTTCTTTTCAAAGTTAGCTGACAAAGAAAAAGTAACAGGTAGTATGCTTGGAGACTATTCGATCACCGGAAAGAAAGGAATCAATGTGGGCTGGTTCGGGATCGTTCGCAAGATTGCCGAAGATCCAGCCTCGGGGCAAACCAACCTCTTAATTGAACACAAGTACTTCGATGGTCTTACCGACACGCATATTCTGGCGCTGTCCTTTAGTGGGAGTGGGGACTTCACCGCTACTCTGTTCGGTACTGGTCTTGGAATCAAATTGTTGAGTCTGGTGAAGGTCTATGCTTCGGTGATCGCGGAAGACAACTTTGTTCCAACAGTTCAAAGCGACTATGTCAGAATCTGGGACTGGGGCCAGTTTACGTTTATGGACTTTTATGGGGAGCAGAAGGGAAACAAAGAATGGCAAAAACTGAACAAAGTAAAGGACAGGATCTATAACCCTTTTCCGAATCAACGATACTATGAAGATCGTCTTGGCCCGCGCAAGCCGTAACGAATTAGTTGCCTCGAAGGTTCTTTGCCGATTCAATCTGCCTCGCATTGAGTAAGTCCGGTCCTGTAACTAAGCTGACGATTGTTGAGGCCGCTGAACTGTTCTGCAGCGAACACTCTCACCAGTTGAGTTCACTCTGTCCGCGCCGCCATAAAATACAACTGGCTGAAAATCTTCGAACAAATCCTGTCAGTTGATTTCGGTGAGTTTTGCCAGCGTCTATCCGTCTTCTTGGATTCACTCAGCTTCATGTTACACTTTTGGTTGCGAAATTCGATGCAGATTTAGCAATGAGGAAGATCGATGAAACTTACACGTGACATTCAGAGTCTCAGCACATTCAAGCGCGATACGGCGAAACTGGTCCGTCAATTGAAAAAGACTGGGCAGCCGGTAGTCTTGACTGTAAACGGCAAGGCTGAACTGGTCGTTCAGGATGCTGAGAGCTACCAAAAATTGTTAGAGGCCAAAGACAGAATGGAGGCCATTGAAGGCATAAAGCGCGGACTCGAAAGCATGAAGCGAAACGCTGGTAAACCGGCCGAAAAGTTCTTTCAGGAGTTCTTTACTGAGAAAGGCATCTCAGAGCCCGAATGAAACGCTATGTCGTTATCTTCGAGGAATCTGCTCAGGCTGACGTGCGCGAATCGTATGACTGGGGCCGACGCAAGTGGGGCAAGCACGAAGCACAACAATGGGTTCGTCAATTGCGCTCAGCGGTTTCGGAACAACTAGCCATCGTCCCGAAAGCATTTCCGCTAGCGCCTGAAGATGACGAGGTCGTCGAAGAGATTCGCCACATGGTAGTCGGTCGCTATCGGATATTGTTTACCATCAAGGGCCGAAGGGTCCACGTGCTCCACGTTAGAGGAGCGTATCTCAGAGAATAAGCTCAGGTTGACCGTTGAAGATGAGGGGAAGATGAGGGGGTTGTGTGCTGATACCAAGCAATACGTAACGTGCTTTGACGGCTGAAACGTCGGTAAATACTGCTTGGTAGCGTGTAGCACGAAAACGTCGATGCCCAAAATCCGGACTTAAAATCCGTTGTCCGTAAGGGCGTGCGGGTTCGACTCCCGCCCTCGGCACCAGTCATTTCAATAACTTACAAACACTCATGACAACGTGCGCAGAGCTCGAACGGACTAAAGTCCGTTGAGCCTCAAATTTTGTGCGGATTTCCTAGAAAAAATCGCGTTCACTGCTAAGTTAGACTAGCGTCATCGTCCATGTTTCATTGAATCGTGCTATGTCTCCTTTAGAGGCTAGTCGCTTACACCCCGAGATCGACGGGCGGGGGATGAGGTACGCCAGTATCCACCCTCGGGACATTAGCTCTGCGGAATTGCGATGCAAGCTAGACTACCGGGCTCAATCTGTTGTGGAATTATTTGCCGCGGTTGGGATTTTTCCACATGAAGCTTTCTGAATAGACTAAAATACCAACAACAACCTGCGAATTTGGTGCGGTATGGGCCTTGCCCTTGTATTTTGTCTGTGGGTTTTGGTTAGCGTTGCCGCGAGCCGCTTCCGATGACCCTCACATTATGGGAACTGGGCTCAATGATCCCGTTGAATGAAGCTTTCTTGACAAAGGTCCTATAGGCCCATAGATTGGCTGGTACATGGTAATCCGTTTAGCATCACTGGCGCTGATCTTGGTAATTGGGGGTAGCGTGTTCGCTGGCATTCCCCTCCATTCCAATGAACAAGAATGTGGCATGCCAGAGATGGCCGGTATGGATTGCTGCAAGAAGGCGGCCCAGGCCGGGCCCGTCACCCCCGAGATTTCAACGGCGCGATTATGCTGCGCGCTCGTTTGTTCGCAGAGCGGCACCACCGGTTCGACCGGAACCAAACTTCCGCGCCCGTCTACGACCCGATCCTTTTCAATTCATCCGTCATCTGTCCCACCCCCAGTCTTATCACTGCACATATCGCTTCGTACAAGGTGGTCAGATAGCCCCCCTCCATATTCCAATCCCGCTTACATTCGACATCTCGCACTTCTGATATAGAGAACCTAAGGCAGTAGTGTGTCTTCTCGTCGCTGTTCGTTGGTTAGGACAGCGGAGTTGGGCGTCCCTGTGTATTCAGACGCATTGTATCTATTGATGAAGAAAGGTCGTATGTCATGTCCAAATTTATTCTCGCGTTTAGTCTTCTCGCACTTTCGTTACTCGTCGCGGCCTGTGGCTCCAAGCCAGCCACTGTTGACGCTGGCAAGGTGATCAAGAGTGCGCCAATCGGAAATCTAACGGTGACTCTGTCCAGCTCTTCGGGTCAGATCAAACATGGCGGTGATGAGTTATTCATCACGTTCAAAGATTCGTCGGGCAAGCCGGTGGACGTCGGCGCCGCAGCGCTTACATTTCACATGCCGCAGATGGCGTCAATGGCGGCAATGAACGATTCAGCCACGCTCACGACCACAGATACGCCGGGAGTCTATCGCGCCAAGGCCAACATTGAGACGGCCGGCGAGTGGCAGGCGCAAGTGTCCTTTGAAGGGCCCGCAGGAAAAGGGCAGACCTCTTTCTCAGTAACGGCACAATAGTTTCTGAGGTGGACCGCACATCGACGGCGGTCTGAGGAGAATACTGCCATGATCAACCGGCTCATCGAGATGAGTCTGCGTAATCGAGGGCTCGTTATCGTGCTTTATCTTGGCCTCGCACTATGGGGTTATTGGGCATTAGTGCACACGCCAATCGACGCGATACCTGATCTCTCAGAGAACCAAGTTAT
>Ga0070698_100002091_pt1 | contig 22152 bp, 22 predicted proteins | sample KBSK1502metaG_FD_65477 | JGI IMG/M metagenome (GOLD analysis project Ga0070698, IMG submission 65477) | Corn, switchgrass and miscanthus rhizosphere microbial communities from Kellogg Biological Station, Michigan, USA - KBS K1-50-2 metaG | ecosystem: Host-associated > Plants > Roots >...
TTGGCGCGGGTGGCGGCGCAGAAGGCGCGGCCGCCGGCTGAGTTGAAGGTGAAGCTGATGATCGGCCGGCCGCCCTGCTGCTGCTCGAAGGTGGCCTTGGCGTCGTCGAGATCCTCGCCGCCCACCACGACGCGCTTGAGCACCGGCAGGCAGGGCGGCTGGAAGCGCCGGCAGATCTGCTCGGGCGAGAGCTTCGGGTTGGCGTTCTGGATCTCCTCCCACGCCTTGGGATTGGTCGCGCGCAGGGCCTGCATGCCCTCGCGCGTCGGCACCAGGGTGGTGGTGGGCGGCAGGGTCGCCGGCAGGTTCTGGCCGGTCGCCGCCACGTCCTCGTTGATCAGATGGAAGGTGAGCTTGGCGGTCTGGTTGATCTTGCGCTTGAGGTCGGTGGTGTCCTTGATGCCCGGCACCTGCAAGAGGATGCGGTCGTCGCCCTGGCGCACGATGGTCGGCTCGATGGTGCCGGTCTCGTCGACGCGGCGGCGCAGGATCTCGATCGACTGGTCGATCACTTCCTTCTTGCGGCGGAACAGGTCCTGGTCGGAATAGGTGAGCCGGATGGTGTCGCCGTTGCCCGTGGCGGCGAGCGCGGGATCGACGTTGCGGATCGCCTCCAGCGCCTTGGCCCGCTGGGCCTCGTCGCGCAAGGTCACGACCACGGCGCGGCCCGGCTCGACGGTGACGTCCTTGAAGCCGACCTGCTGCTTGCGCAGCTCGCCGCGCACCGAATCGCTGAGGTTGGTCAGGCGCTCGGTCAGCACCGAGCGCAGGTCGGCTTCGAGCAGGAAGTGGGCGCCGCCGCGCAGGTCGAGACCGAGATTGATGCGGCTCTGCTGGTACCAGCCCGGCAGGTGATCGAGCACGCCGGCCGGCAGCAGGTTGGGCAGCGCAAACAACACGGCCAGCGCCGTGAAGGTGATCACGGCAATGGTCTGCCAGCGCTGAAGATTGAGCATTACGACCTTCTAAAAGTCCTTTGCGGCTACTTCTTGCCGCCGAACAGGCTGCCCAAAAGGCTCTTGCGCTCGCCCGCCGGCGCCGCCGGCGGCAACATGGGCTTGTCGTCCTCCTCCGCGTCCTTGGCACCGCGCACCGATTCGCCGCGCGTCAGGATGTCGGTGATGGTCTGCTTGACGATGCGCACGCGCACGCCTTCTGCGAGTTCCACCTGCAGCTCGTTGTCGGAGATCACCTTGGTGACCAGGCCGATGATGCCACCGCCGGTGACGACGCGATCGCCGCGCTTGACGCCGCCCAGCATCTCGCGCTGCGCCTTCACCTTGGCCTGCTGCGGGCGAATCAGCAGAAAGTAGAAGACGACGAAGATCAGAATGAGCGGGAAGAGCTGGACGAGGAAATCCCCGCCGCCCGCGCCGCCTGCCTGTGCCCATGCCTGGGATATGAACATCTTCCGCCCCCCATCCTTCGCTGGCGTCATGGCCGCGTCGCGGCCATGAGCGCGCCCTGTCGAAAAGCGCGCGGACTATAGCGGCCCGGCCCCGCTTTGCAACGCAAGGGCCAGGGCGATATGGTCGCTCCCTTTCACGCCGCCGGCAACGATGGATCAAGACCTTAAAGCCACGCTTTCACGCATCGCAGAAGCACTCGACCGGCTTGCCCCGTCCGCCCTCACCAGCGCCGATATCACCGCCGCCGAGGCCTATGTCTGGCACGCCGCCGGCCACCGCCTGGAAGCCGTAACCAAGGTCAACCGGGTCGGCCTCGGCCTGCTGATGGGAATCGACCGCCAGAAGGAGACGCTGCTCGAGAACACGCGGCGCTTCGCCAAGGCGCTGCCGGCCAACAACGCGCTGCTGTGGGGCTCGCGCGGCTCGGGCAAGAGCTCGATCGTGAAGGCGGTCCACGCCCATGTGAACCGCGAGATGGGCGGGCCGCCGGGTCCGCTGGCGCTGGTCGAAATCCATCGCGAGGACATCCCCTCGCTGCCCGCGCTGCTGTCGATGATCCGTCCTTGCAAGCGCCGCTTCGTGGTGTTTTGCGACGACCTCTCCTTCGACGGCCAGGACGCCGGCTACAAGTCGCTGAAGGCGGTGCTCGAAGGCGGCATCGAAGGACGGCCGGACAACGTCGTGTTCTACGCCACCTCCAACCGGCGCCACCTGATGCCGCGCGACATGATCGAGAACGAGCGCTCGACGGCGATAAATCCGTCGGAGGCGGTGGAAGAGAAGGTATCGCTCAGCGACCGCTTCGGCCTGTGGCTGGGCTTCCACAATGCCGACCAGGACACGTTCTTCGCCATGATCGAAGGCTACGCCGACCATTATAAGCTCGGCGTGCCGGCGGAAACGCTGCGCAAGCAGGCGGTCGAATGGTCGGTGACGCGCGGCGCGCGCTCGGGCCGCGTCGCCTGGCAGTTCATCCAGGAAGTGGCGGGACAGCTCGGCAAGACACTGGAGTAGGCATGGACGAAGCAGACGACGTGATGTTCTCGCCCGCGGTCAAGGCGGAGCAGACGCGTCTGGGTTCGCGCTCGATGTTCGAGGGGCGCAACTTCAAGTCCGAGATCACCGACGACCTGCGCCAGTTTTTAGCGGTCGTCGACACCTTCTTCTTTGCCACGGCAAGCGCCGACGGCCGGCCCTATGTCCAGCACCGCGGCGGGCCGCCGGGATTTCTAAAACCGATCGGCACGCACATGCTGGCCTTCGCCGATTTCGCCGGCAACCGCCAGTACATCACGCTCGGGCATCTGAAGGAGAACGACCGCGCCCACATCTTCATCCCGCACTTCGCCACCCAGCAGCGCGTGAAGCTGTGGGGCCGCGCGAGGGTGGTCGAGGGCGATCTCGCGCTGATGGAGCGCCTGGTCGACCCCGCCTACAAGGCAAGGCCCGAGCGGGCGATCGTCTTCACCCTCGAAGCCTGGGACGCCAATTGCCGCCAGCACATCGTGCCGCGCTACAGCGAGGCCGAGATCGCGCCCGCGATCGACAGGCTGGCGCAGCGGATCAAGGAGCTGGAAGAGGAAGTCGCGCGGCTGAAGTCTTAGCCGTGGGGGCGCGCCTAGCTAGCCGGCGGTGCGCGCATAGCGCTCGGCGCGATAGGCGCCGACGCTGACCGGCGGATATTTCGGCCTCTCGCCGGCCGCAAGACAGGGCGGCAGGCACTCGACGATCGTGTCGTAGTTGGCCTGGAAGAAGAACGGGATCGACAGCCGCCGTTCGCGCCAGCCCGCCGGCGGATTGGCGACGCGATGCGGCGTCGACACCCAGCGATCGTTGGTCCAGCGCATCAGGATGTCGCCGACATTGACGACATAGGCGTCGCCCGAGGCGGCGGGCGCGATCCACGAGCCGTCGCGCGCCCGCACCTCGAGCCCGCCGGTGTCTGAATTGGCGTGCACCAGGGTCAGCATGTTGAGATCGGTGTGAACGCCCGCCCGCAGCTGCCCTTGCTGCGGCGCGCCCGCGTAGGGCGGATAGCAGATCAGCCGCAGCATGCTGATATGGCGGTCGGTCGTCGCCGCGAAGTAGTCGGCCGGCAAGCCGAGCGCCAGGGCGGCGATGCCGAGCACGCGGCGCGCCAGCGCGGTGACCGCAGGCCAGTAGGCCCGCATCGCCGGCTGCAGAGCCGCCGGCGCTGGCGGCCACAGGTTGGGCGCGAACGAGGGATAGGCGGCGGGCGCCGTGTAGTAGGGCTCGTCCGGCAGGTCGAAGGGGCCGATCGAGAAGATCTCCTTATGGTCCGGCGGCGTCTGTTGACCGGCCAGCCGGGCGAGCGTCTCGTCGCCCCTGCCGATATAGCCGCGGTTCTGGTCCGGCCGAGGCCGCGCCACCTGACGCTTGGTGGCGAGCGGCAGATCGAAGAACGCGTTGGCGGCGGCGTACAAGGCGTCGATCACGGCCGGCGGCACGCCGTGATTGACCAGCGCCACGAAGCCGATGTCGCGGAACGCAGCATCCAGCCGGGTAGCCAGCACGCGGTCGTCCATCGCGAGGTCGAGCACGGGGATGGTCACGCGATAGGTCCTAGCAAGCCCGATGCCATCGATCGAGGGTTGGCACAACGATTGCACCGTCCGTTTCGGGGAATTGCCAAGGAGAACAGCGCCATGCCGGTCGATCGAAACAAGCTGTCGCGTCGCCGCGTTTTGGCGGGCACGGGTGCCGCCGGGCTCGCCATGGCGGGCTTTCCCAACATCGTGCGCGCCCAGGCGAAGGAAGTCGTGGTCGGCGGCGCGGCCAGCATGGCGTCGTGGATGAACGGCACCTTCGCCTCGTTCTTCCAGGACAAGTACAAGTGCAAGGTGACGTTCGAGGGCACCCGCTCGCTGGTCAACCTCGAAAAGATGCAGAAGAACAAGGACAAGCAGTATCTCAGCGTCGTGCTGATGGACGATCCGGTGATGATCCTGGCGGTCCAGGAGGGGCTCCTGGAAAAGCTGACGCCGGCCGCCATCCCCAACCTCGCCAAGACGCGTCCGAACGCCATCCACATGGACGGCATGTGGGCCAATTACCTGCAGCCCTGGCAGGGCGTCGCCACCAACACCAAGGCCGTCCCGGCCGGCGTGGCGACCTGGGCCGAGCTCTACGACGCCAAGTACAAGGGCCGCCTGGTGCTGCCCTCGCTGCAGAACACCGAGGGGCTGGCCAACCTGGTGATGGCGGCGCACCTCGAGACCGGCAAGCCGATCGCCGACGCCCAGTTCGACATCGACGCGGGCTTCAAGAAGATCAAGACGCTGAAGCCCAACATCCTCACGATCTACACGCAGATCCCGCAGGCCTTCAATCTCCTGGAGCAGGGCGAGGCGTGGGCGATCCCCAGCGCCTTCTCCTCCGTCGTGGTGCCGCGCGAGAAGGACAAGGCGCCGATCAAGATGAACGTGCCCAAGGAAGGCATCTTCGTCGGGCCGGCGGGCATCGCCATGGTCAAGAACGGGCCGGCGCCGGAACTGGCGCGCGCGCTCATCAACGAGCTGCTGGCGGCGGACGTGCAGGCCAAGCTGCAGCCCGAGACCTACGCTTTCCCGTCCAACGTCGATGCGCCGCCGCCGCCCGGCATTCCCGCCGATGCCAAGGTGCACAGCCTCGACTGGCAGTTCGTCGCCAAGGAACGCGACGGCTGGGTCAAACGCTGGGATCGCGAAATGGCGATCTAAGGGCAGGCGTGGAGACCCCGTCGTTTCTCGACGTCAGCCAGGCGGAGAAGTCGTTCGGCGCCGCCACCGTCCTGGGCGGCATTGATCTCGGCGTTGCCGCCGGCGAATTCGTCTCGCTGCTGGGACCGTCGGGCTGCGGCAAGACCACCTTGCTGCGCATCGTCGCCGGCCTGCTGGCGGCCGACCGCGGCACCGTCCGGCTCGACGGCGAGAACATCACGGCCAAACCGCCGCACAAGCGCGATGTCGGCGTGGTGTTCCAGAACTATGCCCTGTTCCCCCACCTCACCGTCGCCGAGAACGTCGCCTTTGGCCTGAGAGCGCGACGGCGCAGCGCCGCCGACACGCGCAAGACCGTGCGGCGCTTCCTCGACCTCGTGCATCTCACCGAGTTCGCCGACCGCTCCGTGCGTGCCCTGTCGGGCGGCCAGCAGCAGCGCGTCGCGGTGGCCCGCGCGCTCGCCGTGCGGCCCAAGCTGCTGCTCTTGGACGAGCCGTTCTCGGCGCTCGACCGCAAGCTGCGCGAGACCATGCAGATCGAGCTCAGGCGCCTGCTGCGCGAGCTCGGCACGACGTCCGTGTTCGTGACGCACGACCAGGACGAGGCGCTCACCATGTCGGACCGCATCGCGGTGATGAACCGCGGCGCGATCGAGCAGTTCGCCGCTCCCGAGGCGATCTACCGGCAGCCCAAGACGGCGTTCGTGCTGGAATTCGTCGGACTTTCGACCCGGCTTGCCGGCAAGGTCGCGGCGAGCACGGATGGCACTGTCGCGGTCGATACCGCGCTCGGCCGTCTGCGCGGACTCGGCCGCTTCGTGACCGGCGCCGACGTGCTCCTGGCGGTGCGGCCCGAGCGCATCAAGGTCGGCGAGGCTGCCGAGAACAGCGCGACCGCGACAGTGCGCGACGCGGTGTTCCAGGGCTCCAAGGTCCAGCTCCATTTCGACGCGCGCCCGGGCGACCAGCTCATGGTCGAGACCGCCGATCTCGCCGGCGGCGCGCCGTCGTCCGGCAGCCGGCTGACGCTGGGCTGGGCCGTCGCCGACACGCTGATCTATCCGGCGCCATGAGCGCGCGCCTGGCCCCATCGCCCGCTGCCTCGCCGTGGCGCGACCCGGTCGCCCTGCTGGCGGCGCCGGCGGTTCTCTATCTCCTGGCCCTCTACGCGCTGCCGCTTCTGTGGCTGCTGGCGAAAAGCTTCGTCGGACCGGCCGGCCCGACGCTTGGTCCGTACGTCGATTTCTTCTCCGACCCGTTCAATTGGCGCGTCGTCGGCAATACGCTCAGCGTCGCCGCGTGGGTCACGGTGGTCTGCCTCGCCGTCGGCTACCCAGCGTCGTTCGCGCTGGCGCGCGCCGGCGCGGCGCTGCAGATCGCCATGCTGGTCGCCATCATCCTGCCCCTCTCCATCGGCGTCGTGGTCAAGGCCTTCGCCTGGCAGATCGTGCTGCGGCGCGACGGGGTGGTCTCGCAGCTCCTCATGGCTATCGGCGTGTGGGACGAGCCGCAGCGCCTGCTGTTCACCGAGACCGGGCTGGTGCTGGGGGCGGCCAATGTCTTCCTGCCCTTCATGATTCTGCCGATCTACTCGGTGGTGAAGCTGATCGACCCCAGGCTCGACGAGGCAGGTGCCACGCTCGGCGCCACGCCGGTCTACCGCTTCCTGCGCGTAACGTTGCCGCTCACCCTGCCCGGCGTCGTCTCGGGCGTGGCGTTCGTCTTTTCGATGAGCGTGTCGATGTATGTCATTCCCTCGCTGCTGATCGGCGACCGCTTCCAGACGCTCAGCACGCTGACCGGCCGCTCGTTCCTGTTCATGCGCAACGAGCAGCTCGGCTCGACCACGGCCGTCGTCCTGCTCGCGCTCGCGGTCAGCGTCGTCGTCGGGTCGGGCTGGATTGCCCGCCGGTTGGGCAGCAGCACGTGACCACAGCCGAACGCCTGGCCCGCGCCGGCATGTGGCTGGCTGCGCTGTTCACAGTGGTCTTCCTGATGACCCCGCTGGTGGTGACCGTCGCGGTGTCGCTGGGCTCCTCGAGCGTCTTTACCCTGCCGCCGCCGGACTGGTCGCTGCGCTGGTACGAGAGGCTCGCCGACACGCGCGGCCTGGTGCCGTCGCTGGTGACGTCGCTGCAGGTTGCCGCCTTCTCGACCGCGGTCGCCCTGGCGCTCGGCACGCTCTGCGCCATCGCTCTCGTGCGCGGCCGCTTTCCCGGTCGCGACGGCATCGCGACATTCCTCGTCTCGCCGCTGATGCTGCCGGGCCTGGTGGTCGGTATCGCCATGTTGCAGGGGTTTAAGGCGATCGGACTGCGCGAGGCCTACCTGAGCCTGCTCGTGGCGCACGTGGTGATCACGCTGCCCTACGTGGTGCGCACCGTGCTCGGCGCGCTGTCGCTATTCGACTTCTCGCTGATCGACGCGGCGCGCACGCTCGGCTGCTCCTATCCGGCGGCGCTGGTGCGCGTGCTGGTGCCGGCCCTGGGACCGGCCTTCCTGACCTCGGGCATGTTCGCCTTTCTCGCCTCGATGGATAACTATCCGATCTCGATCTTCTTCACCGACGCCTGGACCAAGACGCTGCCCATCCAGATGCTGCAATATGTCGAGGAAAACCCCGATCCGACGATCGCCGCCATCTCGGCCGGGCTCGTCCTGCTGGCGATCCTGGTGCTCATCGTCGGCGACCGCCTGGTCGGCCTGCGCAGGCTCGCGGACTTCTAGACCATGGACGAAGCACCCAACCCCTGCGATCTGCTGGTCACCGGCGATCTGATCCTGACGCTCGACGCCGCCGACCGTGTCCTGCACGGCGGCGCGATCGCGGTTGCCGACCGCACCATCGTCGACATCGGCCCGGCCGATGAACTCGGCCGGCGCTGGAGCGCCGCCAACACGGTCGACGGCAAAGGCCGCATCGTCATGCCCGGCTTGGTCAACGTGCACAACCATACGCCGCTCATGATCACCCGCGGCATGATCGAGGATATCGGCTTCGCCCCGATGTACACGCCGGGCATTCCCCAGGGCCATTGGCTCACCGAGGAGGACGCCTACGCGCTGTCGAGTCTGGGCATATATGAACTGCTGCGCGCCGGCTGCACCACCGTGGTCGATTTCTATCGCTATCCCTCGGCCTGCGCCCGCGCCGTAGCCGAACTCGGTCTGCGCGCGGTCATCGCCGGCCGCGTGCACGACGCCGAGCCCGGGGCGCTCGCCACCGGCCGCTACGACCATCGTCGTGCAATCGGCGAGGCGAGTCTCAGGGAAAATGCCGAGCTAATCGCGCGCTGGAACGGCCATGACGGCGGGCGGATCCGCTGCGATTGGGCGCCGCACGCGCCCGACACCTGCTCGGACGACCTGTTGCGCGAGGTCAAGAAGCTCGCCGATGCCCATGGCGGCAACGTGCATACGCACCTCGCGCAGCTTCCCCTCGAAGTCGAGGCGGTCCAGGCGCGCACCGGCCTCACGCCGCCGCAGCTCATGGACAAGCTTGGCCTGCTCAACGATCGGCTGATCGCGGCGCATTGCATCCACCTGGAACGTTCCGACATCGAGCTCTGCGGCAAATCGAGGATGACGGTGGCGCATGCGCCGATCGGCAACGCCAAGGGCGGCCGCATCGCGCCGATCATGGAACTGCGCGAAGCAGGCGCGCGTATCGCGCTTTGCACCGACACCTTCTCCGGCGACCTTATAGAGGCCATGCGCTGGGCGATCGCCATGCAGCGCATCAACCGCCAGGGCAACGTCCTGGACGCCCGCACCGTGCTCGATTGGGGAACGCGCGAAGGCGCCGCAGCGATCGGCATGGGCGACAGGATCGGCTCGCTGGAAGTCGGCAAGCGGGCCGACATCGTGCTTTTAGACAATCGCTCGCCGTCGCTGGCGCCGCTGGTCGACGGCTACGGCGTGCTGGTGCACAGCGCCTCCGGGCACGACGTCGACACCGTGATCGTCGACGGCCGCGTGGTGCTGTCGGATGGCCGGCTCACGCTGGCCGACGGCGACGCCATCGTGGCGCGGGCGCAAGCCGTCGCCAGCACCTTATGGCAGCGCGCCGGCCGCAAGCCGATCGGCTAGACTTTGGTCATGAAGATCCTGGTCGCCAATCCCAACACCTCCACCGGCGTCACCGACCGCCTGCTCGCCGCCGGCAAGCTTGTAGCGAGTCCGGGCACGGAACTGCTGCCGATGACGGCGCCGCGCGGCGTGCCCTACATCGCCACGCGCGCCGAGGCCGCGATTGGCGCGGCGGCGGCGCTCGAGATGCTGGCCGAGCGGCGCTCCGAGATCGATGCCGCCATCATCGCCGCCTTCGGCGATCCGGGTCTCGGCGGGGCGCGCGAGCTGTTCGACTTTCCGGTGGTCGGCATGGCCGAAGCGGCGATGCTCAGCGCCTGCATGCTCGGCCGTTCCTTCGCCATCGTGAGCTTCTCGCGCTCGCTCGAACCGTGGTTCGCCGAGATCGTGGCCTGGCATGGGCTCTCCGCCCGTTGCGCCGCCATCCGCACCCTCGACGAAGCCTTTCGCTCGATCGACGACGTGCAGAACGAGAAGGAGCAGGTGCTGGTCGATCTCGCCAACAGCACGGTCAGCAACGATGCCGCCGACGTCGTCATCCTGGCCGGCGCGCCGCTTGCCGGCATGGCCGACAAGGTGAAGAACCGCATTGCCGTGCCGGTGGTCGACGGCATCCAGGCGGCCGTCACGATGGCCGAAGGCCTGGTTCGCCTGAAACCGAGCAAGGCCGTCGCCGGCACCTATCGCCGGCCGGCGGCGAAGGAGTCCAAGGGACTTTCGGCCGCCCTCGCCGACGTGATCGCCCATCGTGACCCGTGACCTGAAAGGCTACGGCCGCACGCCGCCCGATGCGAAATGGCCGGGCGGCGCACGAGTCGCCGTGTCGTTCGTCGTCAATTTCGAGGAAGGCGCGGAGCTGTCGCTGTCCGCGGGCGATGCCTCGAACGAGAAGGTCTACGAGGTCACCGACGAGGTGACGGGCGTGCCCGACCGCTGCATGGAATCGCACTTCGAGTACGGCACCAAAGCGGCGTGGTGGCGGATCGCCGAGGTGCTGGAGAGGCTCGGCGTGCTCGCGACCGTCAGCGCCTGCGGCAAGGCGGCCGAGCTCTCGCCCTGGCTGATCGAGGACGCGGTGAAGCGCGGTCACGAGATCGCCTGCCACGGTTGGCGCTGGGAAAAGCACGCCCATATGGCGGAGGCCGACGAGCGCCAGGCGATCGTGCGGACGGTGAAGGTGCTGACCCAGATCGCCGGCAGCCGTCCGATCGGCTGGCATACCCGCTCGACGCCCTCGCCCAACACGCGCCGCCTGCTGGTCGAGAACGGCTTCCTCTACGACAGCGACGACTACTCGGACGACCTGCCGTTCTTCGTCGACGTCTCAGGCAAACAGCACCTGGTGCTGCCCTACAGCTTCGACACCAACGACATGCACTACCACCAGGGCTTCCACCGCTTCGTGACGGCGCGCGACTTCGCCGACTACACGACCGACGCCTTCGACACGCTGTGGGCCGAAGGAGAGCGCACACCCAAGATGATGTCGATCGGCCTGCACCTGCGCATGATCGGTCGGCCCGGCCGTATCGCCGCCCTCGACCGCATCGTCGCGCACATGAATAAGAAGGGCGGCGCCTGGTTCGCCACGCGCCGCCAGATCGCCGAGCATTGGCTGGCGCGATTTCCGGGTTAAGTCATGTCGTCCTGAGCGAAGCGAAGGCCTGCCCTGAGCGCAGCCGAAGGGATCTCATCGCCGCTTGCCACGGGCGTGAGATCCTTCGCTGCGCTTCAGGGCGGAGTTTACTCCGCCCGAGATGACGACGTGCGTGGTCGAACGATTTTCACCGTCGAGGTCGCATGCACGATCAGCCGCCCCTTGTCGTCCTTGATGTCGCCATCGAGGAAGCCGACCGAACCGCCCCAGCGCAGCACGCGGCCCTCGGCGATCACGCTGCCCGGTCCGGCGGCCTCGAGGAAGCTCATCTTCATCTCGAGTGTCGGCACGGCGCAGGCGAACTTGCTCGTGGTCATGGCGGCGTTGGCCATGGCGACGTCGATCATGCCGGTCAAAAAGCCGCCCTGGCAGATCCGGCCCTGGGAGTGGCAGAAGGCCGTCACGATCTCGAAGCGATAGCGACAGAGGCCACGCTCTGAATCGAGCTCGAGGATCTCGCCGTTCGACAGGCGCGTCGGCTCGGCGGCGTTGGCCTTGAGGTGGCCGAGCGCCTCGGCGTCGCTCAGCGAAGCGACGTCGACGCCGACGAAATCCGGATGGGTCGAGTTCATGGCGCGCGGACTATAGCGAACGGGCGCCGCTATGCACCTTCTCCAGGAGCTCGATTAGGGTGCGGGTTTCGGCCGACGAAAGCCCCGCCGCGATGCGCTTTTCGTGGGCGCGCACCAGACGGGCGAAGCGCGCCAGCGCCTTCCCGCCGGCCGGCGTCAGCGCCAGCGCATGGGTGCGCCCGTCGGTCGGCGAACGGTGGCGCATCAGGAACCCGCGCGCCTGCAGGCGGTCGAGGATCGGCACCAGGGTCGACCGGTCGATGCCGAGCGCCCGCGCCAGCGCCATCTGGCTCAGGCCGGAATTGCGCTCGACCAGCACCAGCAGGCCGAACTCGCCGGGCGTCAGGGCCTCGCCCGCCTTGGCGAATGTGGCGGCGAAATCGCCGAATACCGCCGACTGGGTGCGGCGGAGCATGTAACCCAGCAGCGACGGCAGCAGGCCCCGATCGAGGCTGCGGGCTGGCGCTTTGGCGGGTGGACGGCCCATGACGGGAGTGGTAAACGGAGATTGTTTGGGGATCAAACAAATTCTCTCACGTACCCAATGAGCTTCAAAGTCCGTATCGCCCCAGCCGACCGCACCATCGACGTCCCGACCGGCGCCACCATTTTAGCAACGGCGCTCGACGCGGGAATCTCCTATCCGTTCGGCTGCCAGTCGGGCAATTGCGGGGCCTGCAAGTCGCACCTCGTGAAGGGTGAGGTGACGATGGAGGGCTATTCGGAATTCGCCCTGTCAGACGAGGAAAAGGCGCGCGGCCTGATCCTCGCCTGCCGCGCCGTGCCGTGGCAAGACAGCGAGGTCGCCTGGCTGGAAGAGGACGACCTGGTCGTCCATCCCCGCCGCCTGCTCGACTGCCGCGTGGTCGGGCTCGCGGACGCCACGCACGACATCAAGCGCATTCGCCTCGAGATCGCATCGGGCGGGCCGTTCGACTTTTCCGCCGGCCAGTTCGCCTCGGTCACTTTCGAGGGCTGTCCGCCGCGCGACTATTCCATGGCCAACGTGCCCGGCGACCCGGTGCTCGAATTCCACGTGCGCCGCACCGCGGGCGGCGCCACCAGCACGCATGTCGCCGAGAAGCTCAAGCTCGGCGATAGCGTCCGGGTCGAAGGGCCGTTCGGCCCGTCCTACCTGCGCGAGGGCCATCGCGGGCCGATCATCGCCGTGGCCGGCGGCTCGGGCATGGCGCCGATCAAGTCGGTCGTCGAACGGGCACTGCAGAAGGCGCTGCCGCAGCACATCTATTTCTATTTCGGCGTCCGCAGCGAGCGCGACCTCTACCTGCACGACCATTTCGCCAAGCTGGCCGAGACGCACAAGAACCTGCACTTCGTTCCGGTCCTGAGCGAAGGCGACGGCTCGACCCTGCGCAACGGCCTGGTGCACGAGGCCGTGGCCGCCGACTTCGACGAGTTCGACGGCTGCAAGGCCTATCTCGCCGGCCCGCCGGTCATGGTCGAAGCAGCCACCAAACTTTTCGAGCAGCGCGGCATGCGGCGCATCGATATCCATGCCGACGCGTTCTACACGGCAGCCGAAATGGCCCAAGCCGGAAAGAAAACGGGAGCGGAACTATGACTGGACTCTTGGAAGGTCGCGCGGCAATCGTCACCGGCGCCGGCCGCGGCATCGGCCGCGCCATCGCCGAGGCATTGGTGGCCGAAGGTGCCGGCGTCATCGTCGCCGACAACGGCGCCTCGATCGCGGGCGACGACGGCGACCCCACTGTGGCGCACGAGACGGCCAAGGCACTCGGCGCCAAGGCCATCGCCTTCGGCGACAGCGTCGCCTCGCCGGGCGTGGCCAAACATCTGGTCGAACTGGCGGTAAAACAGTTCGGCGGCATCGACATCGTGGTGAACAATGCCGCGATCCTGCGCGACGCCTTCATCTTCCGCGCCGATCCGCGCGACTGGGACGCGGTGATCCGCAACAACCTCTCGGCGCCGTTCTATCTCATCAACGCCGCCTCGGCGGTGATGCGCGAGCAGGGCAAGGCGGGCCGCGGCGGTGGCGGCGGCTACGACTGGGGCCGTATCGTCAACATCGTCTCCTCGGCCGGCCTCTACGGCAATCTGGGGCAGGCCGCTTATGCCAGCGCCAAGGCGGGCCTGTTTGGCCTCACCCGCGTGACGGCGATGGATCTGGCGCGCGCGCAGATCACCGCCAATGCCGTGGCGCCGTTCGCCCGCACGCGGGTCACCGACATCATCCAGCCGGCCAACGAGGCGCAGAAAACCTACAAGGAGCGCGCGCTAAAAATCGGCGCACACCACGTCGCCAACCTGGTGACGGCGCTGTGCTCGCCGGCCGGCAAGGGCATCACCGGACAATTGCTCGGCGTGCGCGGCCGCGAGGTGTTTTTGTTCGGCCAGCCGCGGCCGATCGCGCGGCTCGAGGCGGAAGCGCCCGCCACGCTGGCCCAGGATCTCAGCGCCAAGCTTTCAGACAAATTCACCGACCTCACCACCGATCTCGAAGCCTTCAATACCGAACCCCTCGTTTGAGGAGACTTCCCATGAGCGAGCCCATCATCGTCAAGACCGTCGAGGAGCTGAAGACCGCGCCCGCGGAGTACCGCGAGGCCGTGGCCAAGCTGGTGATCAGCCATGCCATCAACGAGCTCTACGGCGCGCAGGTGTTCGACGAGCCGGCCATCGCCTATGCGCCGACGCCCTACGCCAAGTGGCTGACCTGCCGGGTGGCGATGGAGGAATACGGCCATCATGTGCGCTTCAAGCAGCTCGGCGTGCAGATGGGCATTCCCGAGGAACGCATGATGCCGGGCACCGGCAAGCGGCCCTTGTCGATCTTCGAGTTCCCGCTGAAGACCTGGGAAGAGTTCGTCGCCATAAAACTTTTGGCCGACCTCGCCGAGATCCTGCAGGTCGAGGACCTGCTGCACTGCACCTTCCACCCGCTCAGAAACCTCGCGCGCGCCACCATGCCGGAGGAGCGCTTCCACGCCCAGTTCGGCGAGGATTTCACCGCCGAGCTGATCAAGACGCCGGACGGCAAGGCCAGGCTGCAGGCCGCCGTCAACGAATACTTCCCCTACCTGCCGTCGTTCTTCGGCGGCTCGAAGTCGAAGAACAACGAGATTTTCCGCAAGTGGCACATCAAGCAGCGCACCAACGACGAGATGCGCCAGGACTTCATGAAGCGCGCGACCGAGGTCACCACCAAGTACGGCCTCTCCTTGCCGGAAGCCCGACAGGCGGCGTGAGCGACGTCGCCGCCCTGCCCCGCACCCTGATCGAACAGGTGAAGGCAGAGGTGCGCACGGCGGCGTGGTTCGCCGCCTTGGGCGAACCGTTGACCGACGGCGACCGCGCCGATGCCGGCGCGTACGTCAAGGCACTGGGCCTGGACACCCTCACTCTCGGACTGGCGCATGACTGGCCGGAGGCCGAGCGGGCCCTGAAAGCGCCCGACTGGTCGACGGTCTGGTGGGATCGCGAAGAGGCCGAGCGCCGGTGCCTGCTGGCGAAGGCCGAGACGCGCTATCCGGAGCGGGCGCTGTGGACGGCGCTCACCGAACTCACCACCGAGACGGGCGATATCGTGCACGGCAAGGCAGGCGTTGCGGCGGCACGCATGGGAGGAGCTGCCAAAGCCTCGATCCACGTCGCGGCCGGCGCGGCCGCCCAGGCGGCCTACCAACTGGCGCTGGCGCGTCTCGCCCGGGACGCCGCCTCGCCCTTCGAAAGCAAGTTTCGTCTGTTCGCCGCCGGCCGCTGGCCGCTCGGCGTCGCGGGCTCTACGCTGGTCCTCTTCTGAGAGGACTTTTATTCCCATGACTTCTTATACGGCGCCGGCGCGCACCATCGGCCGGCTGAAACGGCCGTTCGGTAATCTCTACTATGAGGTGTCGGGCAGCGGGCCGGCGCTGCTGTTCGCCCATGGGCTGGGCGGCAATCACCTGAGCTGGTGGCAGCAGGTCGCGCACTTCGCGCCGCACTATACCTGCGTCGCCTTCGCCCATCGCGGCTTCGCGCCGTCCGACCCGGTGCCGGGCGGGCCCGACGCCGCCGACTACGCCGGCGATCTTGCCGCGCTGATCGATCATCTGAAATTCTCCGAGGTGCGGCTGGTCGCGCAATCGATGGGCGGCTGGACCATGCTGGACTACGCGATCGCCCAGCCGGCGCGGGTCAAGGCCCTGGTGTTGAGCTCGACGTCGGGCACGCTCGATCGCCGCGGCTGCGATCCGTCGGGCGGCAGCGCGTACGATGCCTGGCTGAAGGACGCCGAAGCAAAAATCGCGGCCGGCGCGGCGCGCGGCATCCATCCGGCGATGGGCGCGCCGGCGGCGGCGCGTTCGCCCGCCTTGCACCTTCTCTATCGCAGCATCGACGACATGGCGGGCATTGCCGACAAGGAGAAAGTGCGCGCGGGGCTGCGCCGCACCGCCAAGCGCACGCTGGCGGAGCTCAAGGACTTCCGCGTGCCGACGCTGCTGATTGCCGGCGGCGAGGACGTGGTCTTCCCGCCCTTCCTGGCAAGCGCCATCGCGGCAACCCTGCCCTGCGGCGAGGCCCAAATGATTCCCGCTGCCGGCCACTCGCCATATTTCGAGCAGGCCGCTACGTTCAACGGGCTGGTCGAGGCGTTCCTGGCGCGCCAGCGCTAGAGAACGCCGGAGGAGGACGGTTGCTTGACTTGGGTCGCTTTCCGCGCGTGCGTCTGGGACATCTGCCGACGCCGCTCGAACCGATGGCCCGTCTCTCGGCTCACCTCGGCGGGCCGAGCCTCTGGATCAAGCGCGACGACTGCACCGGCCTCGCCACCGGCGGCAACAAGACGCGCAAGCTCGAATACCTTGTGGCCGACGCGCTCGCTCAGGGTGCCGACACGCTGATCACCCTGGGCGCGCTGCAATCCAATCACGCGCGCCAGACCGCCGCCGCGGCGGCCAAGCTCGGCCTGAAATGCGTGCTGGTCCTGGAGGAGCGCGTCTCGCAGCCGACCGACGCCTATCGCCACAACGGTAACATCCTGCTCGACCGCCTGCTCGGCGCTAGCTTGAAGGTTGTGCCGCGCGACAGCTCGATGACGGCGGCCGCCGACAGGGTCGCCGACGACGTGCGGCGCGCCGGCGGCAAACCCTATGTCATTCCGGGCGGCGGCTCCAACGCCGTCGGCGCGCTGGGCTATGTCGGTTGCGCCCTGGAAATCCTGCAGCAGGCGGCGGGCCTCGGCGTCCGCGTCGACCGGGTGGTCCATGCCACCGGCAGCAGCGGCACGCAGGCCGGTCTGATCGCCGGCTTCGATGGCATGCGGAGCGGCGTGCGGGTGCTCGGCATCACCGTCGGCCGGCCACGCGACAACCAGGAGAGGAATGTCGCTCGCTTGCTCGACGAGACCTGGGCACATCTCGGCCTGAAGGGTGCGGCCCCCCACGACAGTATCGAGGCCAACGACAGTTATTTCGGCGAGGCCTACGGTATCCCGACGCCGGCCATGAAGGAGGCCGTCGGGCTCGTGGCCGAGAACGAGGGCGTGCTGCTCGATCCGGTCTATTCCGGCAAGGCGATGTCGGGCCTGATCGATCTTTTGTGCAAGGATGCGTTCGGCAAGGACGAGAACATCGTGTTCGTTCACACCGGCGGCCAGGCCGGGCTTTTCGCCTACGAGCCTGCGTTCGCCGCCTGAAGGAGGAGACCCGTGTCAAAGGACAATCCGCGGATCGCCGTGCTGAGCTTCGCCATCGAGTGCAACCGGTTCGCGCCGGTGACCACGGCGGCGGACTTCCAGCAGGACGTCGACATCCGCGGCAACCAGATCGTGAGCGAATCGCGGTCGGCCGCCTCGATCACCCTGCCCGACCTGCCCGGCTTCTTCACCGAGATGGATCGCACCGGCAACTGGACGCCGGTACCCTTACGCGTCTCCCAGGCCCAGCCCGGCGGCCCGGTCGAGGAGAGTTTCTTCAAGGACTTCCTGAAGGAGATCGAGGCGGGCCTGATGGCTGCGATGCCGCTCGATGCGGTCTTTGTCGCCGCACACGGCGCCGCCTTGGCCGAGGGGACTGACGATCCCGAAGGCGACCTCTTCGAGATGGTTCGCCGTGCCGTCGGTCCGGACATCCCGGTCGTTTCCACCTTCGACCTGCACGCCAATGTCTCGCGCAGGATGACCGACAATCTCTCCGTGTTCGTGGGTTACCTCGAGAACCCGCACGTCGACATCTACGAACGCGGCGTCGAAGCCGCCCGGCACATGCGCGAATGCCTGGCCGGCGCGCGCACCGCAGTCACCATGGTCAAGGTGCCGCTGGTGCCGCCGCAAATCTCCCTGCTGACCGCCAAGGGCCCCTATGCCGACCTCATCAAGTACGGCCAGACCAAGGTCGGCGGCGACATCATGAACGTCTCGGTGATGGCGGGCTTCGCCTACAGCGACAGCCCGAAGAACGGCCTCACCGCGGTGGTGACGGCGCGCAACGCCAACCGCAAGGCCGCTGCCAAGCTGTCGCTCAAGATCGCCCAGCGCGCCTGGGACACGCGGGAGCGCTTCAAGCGGGCGATGATGTCGCTCGGCGATGCCGTGCAGCTCGCCGTTTCGGTCGGACGCGACCGCCGCCGCAAGCCGATCGTCCTGGCCGACGTCGCCGACAACCCCGGCGGCGGCGGACGCGGCAACACCACCTATCTGCTGCGGGCGCTGAAGAGCGCCGGCGCCCAGCACGTGATCTTCGGCGTGTTCAACGACGCGGCCGTGGCCGCCAAGGCGCACGAGCTGGGCGAAGGCGCCATCTTCACCGCCTCGTTCAACTCCCGGGAACACCAGGAATTCTCCCTGCCGTTCGATAGCGAGGCCAAGGTGGTAAAATTGTCGGACGGCCGCTATGTCGGCCGCCGCGGCCAGTTGAAGAACGTATCGTCCGACATGGGTCCCTCGGCGCTGCTCGACCTGGGCGGCATCCAGCTCGTGGTGATCAGCCACCGCTGCCAGTGCATGGACCCCCGTCAGTTCGAGATGTTCGGCCTCGACATCGCCCAGGCACGGGTCGTCGTGGTCAAGAGCCGCGGCCATTTCCGCGGCGGCTTCGACGAGTTCTTCAAGCCGGAGCAGATCTACGAAGTCGACTGCCCGGGCTTGACGTCGCCTGTGCTGGCGAACTTCACTTGGAGCAAGCTGCCGCGTCCGGTCTATCCGCTCGACGAAGAAACGACTTGGACTCCTCCGTCCACCGCCTGAAGGAGAGCGCCATGCTGCGTCGTTGCTTTCTCGTCCCCCTGGTGGCGTTGTGGGCCCCGCTGCTCGCCGGAGCCGCGATGGCGCAGCCGAACAAGACGCTGCGGGTGGTCATGCACTCGGATCTGAAAATCCTCGATCCGATCTGGACCACCGCCTATATCGTGCGCAACCACGGCTACCTGATCTACGACACGCTGTTCGCGCTCGACGACAAGCTGAAACCCCAGCCGCAGATGGTCGAAAGCTGGACGGTGAGCGACGACCAGCTCACCTGGACGTTCAAGCTGCGCGACGGCCTCAAATGGCAGGACGGCCAGCCCGTCACATCCGCCGACGTGCTGCCCTCGATCAAGCGCTTCACCGACAAGGACGCGCTGGGCGGGCTGCTGGCCAAGTCGACCAAGGAGATGACGGCGGTCGATGACCGCATCTTCCGGATCGTGCTCAAGGAGCCGTTCGGCCTGATGCTGAAGGCGTTGGCCAAGTCCGCCTCGGTGCCGTTGTTCATCATGCCCAAGCGCGTCGCCGAGACGCCGTTGGCGCAGCAGATTTCCGATACCACCGGTTCGGGCCCCTTCATCTTCAAGAAGGACGAATGGAAGCCCGGCGAGAAGGTCGTCTACGTGCGCAACCCCGATTACAAGCCGCGCGCCGAGCCGCCGTCGGGCTTGGCCGGCGGCAAGGTCGCCAAGCTCGACCGGATCGAATGGGTGTCGATCCCCGACAGCCAGACCGCGATCAACGCCCTGATGTCGGGCGAGATCGACATGATCGAGGCGCCGGCGCATGACCTGTTGCCGGTACTGGAAAAGGACAAGAACGTCGAGATCGTCGTGCCCGACACGCTGGGCTCGACCTATGTGCTGCGCTTCAACTGGAAGCAGCCGCCGTTCAACGACGTGCGCTATCGCCGGGCGGCGGCACTGTCGCTCAATCAAAAGGACTTCCTGCAGGCCGTGATCGGCGATCCGCGCTACTACAAGGTCTGCAAGGGCATGTTCGGCTGCGGCACGCCGCTCGAGACGTCGGCCGGCATGGACGGCATGCTCGAATCGCGCTTCGAGGAGTCCAAAAAGCTCCTTAAGGAGCTAGGCTACGACGGCACGCCCATCGTCGTGCTGCAATCGACCGACCTTACCGTCCTCACCAATCTGGCGCCGGTCGCCAAGACCCTGCTCGAGCGCGGCGGCTTCAAGGTCGACATGCAGTCGATGGACTGGCAGACGCTGGTCGCCCGCCGCGCCAAGAAGGATCCGGTCGCCCAGGGCGGCTGGAACATCGCCATGACCGGGGCATCGGCCGTGCTGTTGCTCGATCCGGTCAACAACCACTATGCCGAGGCGAGCGGCGATCGCGCCCAGTTCGGCTGGCCATTCGACGAGGAGATCGAGAAGCTGCGCAGCCAGTTCGTGCGCGAAAGCGATCCCAAGAAGCAGCTCGAGATCGCCGAGAAGGTCCAGACGCGCATCATCAGCGAGGGCGTCACCATCCCGCTCGGCCAGTTCGTGCAGCCGATGGCGCGGCGAAAAAACGTGAGCGGCAACGTGCCCTCGCCGGTCACGGTGTTCTGGAACGTCGAGAAGAAGAAGTAGCACCGGCTCTCGAAGAGGTTGTCGTTCGCCTCTCGAAATGCGAACCTCGGGGCAACGAGACGCGGTCGCTCAAGGCCGCTCCGGCTTCACCCGAGGGGGAAACACCATGACACAAGCGTCTCTGCGCGGCGTCGCGTCCGCTCTGTTCCTGACCGCCGGGCTCTCGCTCGCCGCAACCGGCGCCGAGGCCCAGGTCCGACACTTCAAGTTCGCCTACGACCAGCCGGTCACCACCGGCTACGGCATTGCCGGCAACATTTTCGCCGAGAAGGTCAAGGAACTCAGCAAGGGCACGATGCTGATCGACCAGTATCCCGGCGCCCAGCTCGGCCAGGAGCCGCAGGTGCTGCAGCTCATGAAGTCGGGCGACATCGAGTTCTGCATCAGCGCCTCGGCCAACGCCGCGACGCTGTCACCGCAGGCCGGCGTCATGTCCCTGCACTTCCTGTTCCGTTCGGAAGACCACCTCAAGAAAGCGATAGCCGATCCTGCGGTCGTCAAAGCGGTACGCGAGATGATCGACGATACGGTCCAGGGCGCCCATGTCCTCGCTGTGATCACGCTCGGCCTGCGCAACATCTACAGCAAGCGCGAGGTCAAGAAGATCGAGGACATCAAGGGAATGAAGGTCCGCGTCCAGGCGACGCCGACCGAAGACACGATGTTCCCGGCCTATGGCGCGCAGATCGTGCACATGCCGTTCGGCAACGTCTATACCTCGCTGCAGACCGGCGTGGTCGACGCCGCGGAGAACGGCGTCAACGTCTATCTGGTGAACAAGCACTACGAAGTGGCTCCCGTCCTGTCGATGACCGAGCATGAGGCCAACAACAACCTGATCTGGATCAGCGACAAGTTGTGGTCGAGCCTGACGGCCGAGCAAAAGGGCTGGGTCCAGGCGGCGGCCGACGAGGTTGCCAAGGTCCAGCCGGGCCGCGCCCTCGAGCTCGAGCATCAGTCGGCGGCCAAGCTCAAGGGCATGGGCGTCAAGGTCGTGACCGACGTCGACAAGTCGGGGTTCGTCAAGGTGGCGACGCCCTATCTCGAAAAGATGGCCAAGGACCTCGGGCCACACGCCGCGAAGATCCAGCAGCTGATCAGCGCGGTGAAGTAACGCTATACACTCTGCGAGTCGGAGAAGCGTATGGCCAACGAGCGTTCGCTGGTGCTGCAGCGGCAGCGGCGGCTGAAGTGGCCGGCGCTCGACTGGCTCGAGTCCGTGCTGATGGTGCTGTGCGGCGCGACACTGATCTGCTTCTGCACCTCGGTCGTCTGCGACATCGTCACCCGTACCATCGGCGCGCCGTGGCTGTGGCTGCAGGAGGTCACCTCGACCTTCTTCATCTATGGCATCTTCATCGGCGCGGCGGTCGCCACCCGGCGCAACGATCATCTCTTTCTCGCGGCGGTCGGCGAGTCCTTCTCCGGCCGACCGCGGCTCCTGATCGAGACCGCGATCCGGCTCGTCGTGATCTCGGTCGGTATCTTCCTTGCCTACTACGGCTACATCAACTTCCTGCGCGGCTTCTCCAGCTTTCGCATGCCGTCGATGACGCCGATCGCCTCGCTCTATGCCGCGATCCCGATCAGCGGCGCGCTGATCGCGCTGTTCGCCATCGAGCAGCTCGTCAATGGCTGGAGGAATGGCTTCGAAGGCGCCGACGAGGGCGATGAACCTCCTCCCGAAGGAGTACCGCCGCCATGAACGCGGCCACCGTCCTCGTCATCATGACGTCGCTGTTCCTATTCTTCGGCTATCTCGGCGTGCCGGTGGCGTTTTCGTTGACCGCCGGGGTGATGGTGGGCGCCGCCCTGACCGACGTCACCTTCGCCGCAATCGTGCAGAAGATGTTCGACGGCGTGGATTCCGAGGCGCTGCTCGCCATTCCGTTCTTCCTGCTGGTCGG
>Ga0070698_100002092_pt1 | contig 22152 bp, 15 predicted proteins | sample KBSK1502metaG_FD_65477 | JGI IMG/M metagenome (GOLD analysis project Ga0070698, IMG submission 65477) | Corn, switchgrass and miscanthus rhizosphere microbial communities from Kellogg Biological Station, Michigan, USA - KBS K1-50-2 metaG | ecosystem: Host-associated > Plants > Roots >...
GCATACCGGCGAGAGATCATCCAAGAAATTCAGTTATACGGAGAGCTGCACCGCTTCATTCCGGCGCTGGCGGGTTCCGCCGGCGCGCGCATCACGGAAGTGCCGATTACGAATTCTGCCCGGAAGAACGGACAAAGCAATTACGGCATCGGCCGCACCCTGCGTGTGTTTCTGGATTTGATTATCGTGAAGTTTTTGCAGGATTACTCCACGCGGCCGCTGCAATTTTTCGGCTTGCTAGGTTTGGGCGGAGCCGGACTGGGACTGCTGATCGCCGGGTACTTGGCCTTTGAGAAGTTCGCGCACGACATTTCGATCATGACCAAGCACGGCCCGCTGATGCTTTTGGCCGTGGCGCTTTTCGTCAGCGGCGTGCAGTTCATCTCCATGGGACTTCTCGGCGAGATCATCGCCAGGACCTATTACGAATCGCAGAACAAGCCGATTTACGCGTTGCGTGAAGTGAAGAGTCACCGCAAGGAGATGGGCGATTCTGCGGAGCAGGCGCGCCCGTCCGGCAACGAGCGCTAGGGCCGCTCGCCGCAAGAGCAGTCTTTGCGTTGGACTCTCGGTACTGCCAAACTACCAAGACAACGTCATCGTTAGAGGTACACGTGCTATTTGAAGCGCATCCGAAAAGGGTGTGTGAAGAATCTCAGCGGTAAGCCCGCGCAAAATGTTTGAATCGCTCGATTCTTGGGGAGCAAGCTTTGCGTCTGCAATTTCACGGAGGCCGCAGTGAATCGCGAACAGTTTTACGCCATCATGAATGGAGAGGGCACACTCGACTACGAGCTGTACCTGCACACGAAGACTCTGCTTTCCTGCCAAACGACATTCGAAGAGTTGTGCAACGCGGATGAATTGCAATTCCAGATTGTTCACCAGGTGGAAGAGCTCTGGATGAAGCTGATCGCGTACACGCTGCTGGACGTCGATGAATATATTCAGCAAGAGAATACAAATCGCGTGATCACGCTCCTGCGTCGCGTGCACACCGCGCAGCGCTTGATGATTCACCAGGTCGCGTTGCTGGAGATCATGTCGCCCAAGGAATATCAGGAGATTCGCAAGCGGCTAGGAAATGGAAGCGGTCAGGAGTCGCCGGGATTTCGCGTGCTTCTGAAAATGTACCAGCCGCTATGGAATTCGTTCAAGGAACACTATCTGGACAAGCATGGCCTGACCATTGAAAAAATCTACGACTCGGAATATTCACATAGCGACGCGTACGTGGTGGCCGAGGCGTTGGCCGAGTTCGACGAACTGTTCCAGAAATTCCGCTACGAGCACATGCAGTTGATTCATCGCACGATCGGATTCGGATCAAAGTCGCTGAAGGGCCGCCCTGTTGAGATTTTGGAAGAAGGCATGCGTCACAAATTTTTCCCCGAGCTGTGGGAGATTCGCGGGCAGATGACCGACCGCTGGGGCGCCGAGTACGGCACCAAGCGCGATCCCCTCGGCGGCCATCACTGAGGACGGTAGAATAGTAGAAGAGTGGCAGAGTGAAAGAGTGCAAAAGTAAAAGAGGCCAGCGCCGAAATGCGTGCATGGTTTTCGCTCTTCTACTCTTGAACTTTTGTACTCTTAAACTCTTAAACTTGATTTTGCGGGGCGACGCGGCGGTAGGCGCCGCGAAAATAGAGCAGGGGCTCGCCGTTGAAGACTTCCACGCTTTCTACTTCCCCCAGGAAAATCGTGTGATCTCCCGCGACGTACGAGGCCACGACAACACAGGCGACATGGGTGAGAGCATCTTCGAGCAGCGGAATGCCGCTAGGTGTCCAACGATAACGAATACCTAGCTCTGCTTCGCTCTTGGCATTTTCCTCCGTCTGCGCGAAATATCTCGAGATGGCTTGCTGATCTTCCTTCAGAACATTTACGCCGAAGCGCTTCTCCTTTTTGAGCAGCGGGAGAAGCTGCGCGTGCTGATCCACACAAATCAGAATAAGCAGAGGCTCGAGTGAAACTGAAGTGACCGAGTTGGCGGTCATGCCGTGGACCTGGCTTGGCGCGCGCTCGACCGTGAGCACGGTGACTCCGGTGGCGAACTGGCCGCAGGCTAAACGGAATTCGGCTGGAGTGGGAGGTCGCGAGGCCATGCTGAAAGTTTTCGAAAGATATCATACCCAAGGATCCTCGCGGAAAAACCGCAAGGTTCGAAACAGTCGCGTGCTTGACTACCTCAGCCTGCGACTGGTTACGGCGAATGCGCTAAAGAACTAGAAGCGCATGCGCGAGCTTGCGTTTTTGAGCCACAGTCTTCATCACCGCGGGCAGGATAGTGACATGCATGTCCAGCGCGCGAATTGCGGTGGCGTGAGGCTCATCCGCAGGATCGATCGCGATCATGCCGGTGAAATCGGAGTAGAGCTTGGCGACACCTAGCGCCGAAGAATCGTAGCCGAGTTGAGTCAGCATTTTGTCGGAGGGCCCTTTCAGCGACTTCCCGCCGACGATGGGACAAACAGCAACAACCTCCTTTTTGCGCGCGCGAAGTGCGTCGCGGGTCCCTGGCACGGCAAGAATCGGACCAATGCTAATCAGGGGATTGCTGGGACAAATCACGATGCGGTTCGCGTCGCGAATAGCTTCCAGCACTCCGGGCGCGGGCCGCGCAGCGTCGGCGCCTTCGAAACGAATGCCGCGCACAACGGGCTCGGCGCGGCGCTTCACTAAGTACTCCTGAAAATGCAAGGCGCCTTCGTCCGTGTCGACGATGGTTGGGACAGGCTGATCCGACATCGGAAGGATGCGGGATTTCACGCCGAGCGCGGTGCGGATCGATTCCGCGGCATCGGAAAGCGATTTGCCCTCGGCGAGCATCGCGGTGCGATGGATGTGCGTCGCGAGATCGCGATCACCGAGATTGAACCAGTTGACGCGGCCAAAGACGGCTAGGCGTTTGAGTGTATGGAAGGTCTCGGCGCGAAAACCCCAGCCTTTTGACGGATCGACGACACCCGCCAGCGTGTAGGTGACGATGTCGAGATCGGGCGAAATCTTCAGTCCATGGAGAACGATGTCGTCGCCGGTGTTCACGATGACCGTGAGTTGCTGCGGGTCCATTTCTTTGTACAGGCCGAGCAGCAACTTCGATGCGCCAATGCCGCCCGCAAGTGCTGCGATCGAGGAGGACTTGATTTTCGCCATGGGATCGTAAGATGCCGGCTTCGATGTCGAGGCTACACTACACGGCCGGCACGTATCGCGCTGTTGGCGCGACGACGACTATAGCTTGAAGGATTGTTGGTTGCTTCCCGATCGAAAAGCGGCGGCGAGCCGCCGCACTCCAAATTAGATTGCCAAACCATCGGCATCCGCTAGGCGGCTGACGCTTTCACGAACTCGAGAAGATAGATAATTTCCGGCACGGACGAATTCGGGATACAGCGCGAGGCGTTCGCGCAGGGTGAAGCCGCGCCCTTCGGTCTCGCTGCGCAGCTTGCTGATCTGCGGCCAAGCGGCTTCGGGATTGATGAAATCTTTCGTGACGGGAGAGATGCCGCCCCAATCGTTGATGCCGGCCTCGAGCAAGCGCGGAAAATCTGCATAGCTCAAGTTGGGCGGAGCTTGCAGATTCATGTGCGGGCCGAGGATCAATCGCGCGATGGCAAGTGTGCGAAGCATGTCATCGAGCGAAGGTTCGGGATGATGGGCCATCGGAATTTCGGGCTTGGCGCGAAAATTCTGCACGATCACTTCCTGGATGTGGCCGTATTTTTCGTGGAGCGCGCGAATCGCGAAGAGTGAGTCGATGCGCTCCTCCATCGTTTCTCCAATCCCGATGAGAATTCCTGTGGTGAAAGCGACTGAGAGTTTGCCGGCTTCCTCGATGGTGCGGAGCCGCAAAGCGGGCACCTTGTCCGGAGCGTTGGCGTGAGCCAGGCCGTCGCGCATCAGGCGGACGCTCACGGCCTCCAGCATCAAGCCAACGCTGGCATTCGAGTCTTTGAAACGCTCGAGGGCAGCGCGGTCCATGACGCCTGGATTGGCGTGTGGCAGAAGGCCGTTGCTGTCCAGCACCAGCTCCGACATCGCCGCAACATAGTCGAGGGTGCGCGCAAAACCTTGCCGGCGGAGGAATTCCCGCGCTTCCGGGAAGATGCGCTCGGGCTGATCGCCGAGACTGAACAGCGCTTCCTTGCATCCGGCCCTGCGGCCCTGTTCGGCCAGGGCAAGAACTTCGTCCGGAGTCATGAAGTGAGCACCTGGCTGGCCGGGATCCTTGCGAAAAGTGCAGTAGCTGCAATAGTCGCGGCAAAGAGTGGTCAGGGGGATGAAGACCTTTTTGGAAAAGGTAACGACAGTTCCCTTTCCGCGCGCGCGGAGGTCGGTGGCAACGGCGAGGAGAACGGGGAGCGGAGCGTCGAGAGCGAGACGCAGAGCGGCATCCCGGTCGAGCGGTTGCCCTTCACGGATGGCGACGAGCGCGTCAGCGACGGTCGGACTGGCCTTCTGCGGTGATAGTCCAGCTTGCATTCTCTAGCGCGGTTCCTTCCGTCAGGCTGCTGCAGTGTCACAGTTTAGAGTCTAGGACGCCTCCATAGTCACGCGTTGGGCGTGTGAGGGCAAGCGGTCGAAAGAAAATCGGCCCCCTAGTTGTCACACATTTGCGCTGTTGTCGGCATAACATCGAGCCTGGAGCGGCAAAAGGTCTACATCGGCGCCTGAACGGCTACAGGGTACGGCACCTGGGCGAAGAGGAAGACGAAGATGCTCGCGACGGTCCGCGGGCGCTACAAAAGACCGGCAGTTTCTTCGCAGCTTCCACTTTGATGTGACGGAAGATGCGGGGATAGGCATCCAACTGGCAGAAAAGGTCGACTGCTGGTCCTGCTGTTTGTAACTGCTGCTTGTGCGGGCGGTTGCAGCTAGGGTGATTCAAAAACATGAGCTCAGTAACATCGTTCATCGGTCTTAGGCCAAAGAGGAGAGTGCTGCCGGAGGTCCTGACTTACGGGACAAGGCCGGACGGGCTGACCTTGCTGTTGCGCTCGGACCCGCGAGGAACTCTCGAGGTGCCGGGATTGGCAAACGCGCTCGTGGCTGTCCATGTCGGCCCTTCCGCTTCGCTGTTTTGCCGCAGAGGAGGGCAAAGCCATCACGGGACCGCAGTGCATGGCGACATCGACGTTATTCCGGCTCAGACACCGAGCCGCTGGGAGATGCACGACGACAATGATACCGCGCTGATCTTGAGCCTGCCTTCCGCGCTGCTAAACACGGTGGCGGAAGAGTCTGGCTTGGATTCACGACGCGTAGAGATCCGAAATCGCTTTCAAGTGCGCGATCCGCAGTTGGAAAATATTTGCTGGGCGCTCAAGACGGAAATGGAGGCGGACTATCCATCGGGCCGGCTGTACGTGGACAGCTTGGCCGTGTCGGTGGCTTGCCGGCTGCTGTCTTCTCATAGTTCATTGTCGCCAGGGACAAATGGGCAACCGAGAGGTTTGCGGGGGCACCGCCTGAAACAAGTGCTCGCCTACATCGAAGACAATCTTGCCGAGGATGTGTCGCTCGGGAAGATTGCTTGCGTCGCGGGTGTAGGTTACTCGCATTTTAAAGGGTTGTTTCGTGAAGCGATCGGAACGCCTCTACACCAGTATGTGATCCGGCGGCGGTTGGAGCGGGCAAAAGCACTTCTTGCGGAGGGCAAACTGCCGATCGCAGAGATCGCGTTGGCGACAGGGTTTGCGCATCAGAGCCATCTGGCTCGGCATATGCAACGGGTTTTCGGAATCTCACCGAGAGAGATGAGACAGGGATTCGACCGCGGCGTGTCGCGCGTCTGAAGACGTATAGGAGGACGCGCTAAGGCGCGCCTCTGCACAATCCGTCACGACAAGGGCGGCGGCAAGCCGCCGCACTCCAAAAGAAGAGCACCCACCGGAGCAAAGGCGCCCGCTTCAGACGGCGGCCGCTACACAGAAAAGGCAAGACCGGCGAAGACCAGCCATTTTCTTTCGTCTGAATGTGCTCATTGGTGTCCAAACGTGCGCGACATGGGTGTGATTTCGCCGCGATAATCGCGGAGCAGTTTGGATTTGGTGTTTGCGGAAAGAATCGAGCAGGCTCGATTTCGAGACGAACATAGGTGGGTATGTGCGTGATTGTGCAGTGCGGGACGCAGAAAAGCGGCGGCGAGCCGCCGCACTCCAAAGAGGACAGGATGAAACGAAGAGATTTTCTGGTGAGGTCGGCCGGGTTTGCCACGATGGCGGTGTTTTCTCGAGGGGCAGCGAACGGTAGCCCGAAAGGAGCGAAATTGATGAATTCCAAGGAATTTCATGCATCGCGAAAATTTCCCGAATTGTCTTATGGCCGGATCGCGTATGTCGAGCGCGGGCAAGGACCAGCGGCGGTATTTCTTCACGGGTATCCGCTGAATGGATTCCAGTGGCGGGGAGCGTTGGATCGCTTGTCGAAGTACAGACGGTGTATTGCCCCGGATTTTATGGGCCTCGGATATAGCGAAACTCCGGCAGAGCAGAGTCTTGCTCCGGAAGCGCAGGCGGATATGCTCGCGGCGCTGTTCACTGCATTGAAGATCGATGCGGCGGACATTGTGGCGAACGACAGCGGAGGGGCGGTCGCACAACTCTTCGCGGCACACCATGCAGCGCATGTCCGGTCGCTGCTGCTCACCAATTGCGATGTGGATGAGAATAGCCCGCCGCCGTCCTTCAAGCCGTTCTTGGACGCGGCACGGACGGGCGCCCTTGCGGAGGGACTTGCACAGCAGGTGGCGGACAAGGCGCTGGCGCGGGCACGACAAGGACTCGGGGGCATCGCCTACACCGATCCTGCGAATCTGACCGACGAAGCGATCGATTGCTATTTGTGCCCGCTCGTAAGCTCAGCAGCGCGCAAAGCGCAGACGAATGGGTGTGCGTTGGCGCTCGAGGCCAATCCTTTGGTGCCTGTTCGGGCGAAGCTGAAGCGTTGCGCGGCACCTGCTCGGATCGTGTGGGGTACCGGGGACCCGATATTCGATGTGTCTTGGGCGGATTGGCTGGATCGCACGCTGCCGAAGTCGCGGGGAGTGCGGCGGGTGGAGGGAGCGAAGTTGTTTTTTCCGGAGGAAATGCCGGAGGTGATCGCGGAGGAAGCGATGGGGCTGTGGGGCGTCTCGCGAGGGCATGCGGCGTAGGAGGGGGAGGGCGAGGAGATTACCGCGGAGGTCACGGAGTTAGGAGGTTTGGTTGCGATAGCGAACGGTTGTGAGCGCTGCGCCAGCTTAGCGGAAGAGGTCCTCTTTCGCGGGGCGGATTATGCGGCTAGCGGGATCGAGGATGGGCTTGTAGGGATAGCCGCGGATTACTACGGCGGGAACACCTTCAGATTTGCCCATTAGCAGGCCGGCGGCGGCGACCAGCTCGTCGGCGATGGCGAGTATCGTGGCGCTGAGGGGTTTGCCGTGGAGATCGCGGGTGCCGCGAAGATCGAGAAGGGCGGGGACACCGGCTGCGCCTATGGCGACGTTGGTCAAACCGAGACGCCAAGGGCGGCCGAACGTGTCGCTGATGATGACGGCAACGCGCTTGTTGGTACGCCGGCGGAGAGCGGCGGCGAGGCGGCGTGCGGTGCGATCTGGATGGCTTGGAAGAAGCGAGACCACATCGTCGCCGGGAACGTTGGAATGATCGACGCCAGCGTTGGCGCAGACGAATCCGTGGTGAGTCTCGACGATCAGAACGGGGTGGCTGCGGACGATGCGGCGAGATTCGCACAGAATGACCTCGACCAGACGTGGATCTTTCTTGAGTCCGGCGGCGAGCTTGGCGGCTCGAGACGAAGGCTTAACGGTAGAAAGCTGAACGAGGCGACCTTCGGATTTAGAGACGATCTTCTGAGCGATTACGAGGACGTCGGCGTCTTGGAACGCTATTTTCGCGTGACGCGAGGATTCGACGATCAGGCTGACGAGATCGTCGCCTTTGCGGATCTCCGGCAACCCAGGCAGAGATAGCAGTTCCATACGCAGGGCAGCAGAAGGGCGGGAGGAGAGTTTCCGCATAAAAGAACGCCACCGGTGATTCTAGGCGAAGCGGGGAGAGATGGCACGAGCGTAAGGGACGAAAAGCTTTGAAGAACGTGAGCAAACGAAGAAGGGACAAGCATTTTTAGGCTTGTCCCTCTCTTGCGAGATGCGTGTTAGTGTGGCCGATCCTGCCTTGCACCTTTATCATTCCTGGAATCGTTCCTGGGTGCGGACGGCGGTGGTGAATATTTTTGGCGCTCCTGCACTTGCCTTTGTTCCATGTGCTGTTGTTGCGTGTCGTGCTTTCGTTCTAGATTCTCGAGCTGCTGCTGTTGGCGCTGCTGAATCTGCTGGTGGCTTTGCTGGTCAGCATTCTGTTGCTGCAGCTTCTGCTGCTGGTGTATCTGTTGCTGCTCGACCCTTTGGCGTTCCAAATCCTGCTGCTTGTGAAGATTTTCGAGCTGTTGCTGTTGCTTCTGTTCGAGACGCGGGTTGACCGCAAGGTTTTCGCGTGCGTTCACGTTCGCCGAGAGGCCGGGATTGGCCGGCCGCGATGAAGGAGGCCGATCGTTGTAGACGTGCTGATTTAGGTTAGCGGGCGCGCCGGGATTATTCTGCACGGCGTTGGGACGATTGTTGTTCGGCGCAACGGGCCTGACCACATTGTTTTGCGGCTGAACGGGCGCATTCGCTTGAACGGGTTGCTGCGGGATGGGCGTGACGCTATGCGCGGCCGGGGCGATTCGGACCTGCGAGCGAGCTCCCACTTGCGCGTTGGCAGGCTGGAGTTGGTGAAGCTGGGAGACGCTTACGGGCTGGCCGCCGTTCTCTTTGATCGCGGCTTGTTGCCGGTCGAAAGAGGGCGGAGGGGGAGGCGGTGTGGTTTTGGCGACGACGGCGCGATTGACGAAACGCGCAGGAGGCTGAGCGGCTACGGACCTGGCCGAACCGAGCAAGGCTTGGCGCGAGGGGGTAGCGGCAGGCGCGGTCACGGCAACCGGCGCGTTGGCGACTTGGCGCTGGTCCACTCTGACAATGTTTCTGGCGACAGGTTGGCCGCTGGTGAAAGCCTGTGAGGATGTGGCGGTCACGGCGCCGGGAACTCTTTGGTTGACGTAGTTCATGTTGGTGACGTTGACGTTTTTGTTCACCACAGTGTTGTTGTAATAGTTGTTGACGACGGTCGTGTTCACCGTGGTGTTGGAGATGTTCACGTTGTTGACGTAGGTGCGGCTCACGCGATACGAGGGAACGTAAACCTCACGCGGGCCGAGCGGGAACCAACCTACGCCCACTCCAACGCCGCCTCCGAAGCCCACACCAACGGCGAAGTGCGGTCCACCAACCCAAGCGACGAGCGCGGGTGCGTAGACCGGACGAACGTAGGCGACTCCGACGACCGCTGCCGGGCGGCACGGGACCCATCCCCACACGCCGCCAACAACGACCCAGCGGCCATAGTGAAAGGGCGCGAAGCCCCAAGGCTCGTCCTCAACCCAGGTGTAGCCCCAGGGGGCGATGTAGGCCCAATGGCCATAACGGTAGGGCGCCCATCCGACAACGGTGACATGCGGAAACCAGATGGTGCCGTACTCGGGGACTTCGCGCCAACCGCCGTATTCGTCGAGATCTTCGTAGCCGATCACATCGGGAGAAACGTAGCGAACAGAGACGGAACGGTCTTCGCGACGATCGCGGTCCGAGCACCAGCGATCGAAGTCGTCGTCGCCAAAGATGCCTTCGACGTCGGCGTCAAGATGGTCGGTACCAGTAAAAGTGGCGGTCTGGCCAGCGTGCACGGCGTAGGCTTGGCCGCCGCCGGTGACTTCGCCGTCGCCGCCGCGGATGCTGATGACAGTGGTGTCACCCGCTTCGTTGACGTTGACTCTGTATGTGCCCGGGCGAAGAACGGAAAAGGCAAGATTGGGTGTGTCGATCTCGAAAGTTTCGCTTGGATCGAGGCGCTTGACACGGACGCGGAGGGAGCCTTCGGTGAACTGGATTTGCGTGGTGTTATCGGTCAGGTTTAGAAAGGAAAATCCTGTGGTGCTGCCAAGACGGATCGAAGCGGAGCCGATGTGCAGTTCGGCGCGAGCGCCGTTATCGGCCCAGAGCTTGTCGCCGGTGGTCATCGGGCGGTTAATGACCGCGGCAACCCAGTCGTCTGTGCCGGCGGGCTCGAAAGAGACGGAGCCGTCGGTGTGACTTAGACGTGCTACGCGCGTCGGGGGATCGTCATCGTCAGCCGCTGCACGAGAGGGCAGAAGAACGGCCAGCGCCAGCGCGATGCTGAGCAAGCCGATAAATTTGAGCGCATGTTTTCTCATAACCACTTCTCTCCTGGAGCTGCGAACTGCGAGCGGCAACATTCAAAAATTGCCGCGTATTTTCTGACTTAAATTTCGACCGCGGTGCAGATTCCCGATGTTGACATTATGACCTGCACGACGGAGCGATCGTCCTGACGGCATTTTTGTGGATGTCGAATGAGCAAATGCCGCGAGGGATCCGTCACGTATTAAACCCGGAGAGGAGCCTGGGAGTTGCGGCAGGTGCGTTGCTGTTGCGACACAGCAGAGCAGCACTCATCGGGACAAAAAGTGAAGGCCCGCACTGAAGTCACCAGTGCGGGCCAGAAAGCAAGGCGGGTCACCGATTAGTGGCGGCCTCCTCCTCCACCATGGGAGACTCCACCACCTCCATGGGAGTAACCGCCGCCCCCGCCGCCCCCGCCGCCTCCGCCGCGATAGCTGCCGCCGCCTCCACCACCATGGTAACCACCACCACCGTAGCTACCACCGCCACCGTAGCTGCGGCTAGGCGCGGAGTAGTTGTGGCTCGGAGCGGAGTAACTCGGCGCCGAGTAAGACCGCGATGGCGGTGAATAGGAGCGCGATGGAGCCGAGTACGAGGGCGATGATGGATAAGCAGACCGCGGCGCTGAGTAACTGCGGCTCGGCGGCGAGTAGGAACGTGACTGTGGCTGGTAGGAGCGACCGCCATTGGAGTACGGCTGGCCCGAGTACGATGGACGGTTGCCGCCGTTGCCCGGGCTGCTGGAATGAATACCGTAATTGCCAGGGGAGTTAATCGCGCCGGAGCCTGCACCTGGCGGACGATCGGAGCGGTTCATTCGTGCGGACACGGCCGCATTGTTCTGTGAGCCGTTGGAGCGACCGAAGCCCTGAGGAGCTTGGCCACGATCGGTCGCATTGCCCTGAGCATCCCACGAGCGCCCGCGCATGGTATTGGACGGGGTATTGGCGGCGCGATTTTGCGCGGCGTTGCTGGGAGTCACATTGTACGACCCGCGATTGCCGAAACCGGGGCTTGCCGAGGGCGGCCGGTTCTGCGAGAGCTGGTTCTGGCGCGCGGAAGGCATTCCAGAGTTGTTTCCACCAGGATGGTTGAACGTAGCGGAGCGGTCGCCGCCGGGCCTGCTGAAGGTCGCCGCGTTATTGCCAGTGACGGGTGTGTTCCCCGGTCGGTTCGATCCGTTCCCGGTGAACGATCCGCGAGTCCTCATGTTGTTCGCCGGCGCATTGTTCATGTGAGCTGGCGTCAAAGAGCTGACGTTCATGGTGCGTACCGGCATATGCGAAGCTGCAGCGGCTGGAGCAGTGCGCGCCATGACGGAACGCGCCTGCACCGATGCTGGCGGTGTCGCGAGGTGAGCGCGCGCGTTAACCGCGCCGATGGAGCTCTGCCGTGTGGGCGAGAAGCCAACGTTGTTGGTCACCTGCGCGCCTCGTAGCGAGGCAGCATTGACGTGCACAGCTCCCCGGTTAATGGCCTGACCATTCACGAAGGCAGAACGGGAAGCGACGGTGACGGCATTGACGTTGTGAGCGTTCACGAAATTGAAGTTGTGAATGTTCGTGGTGTGCACGATGTTCACGTTGCGGATGAAGGTGTTGTGCACGTTAATGCGCTCTGCGAAACCACGGCCGCAGTGGAACCACGGGAAGAACGGCTCACCAAAGCCGAGCGGGAACCAGCCGACGCCTCCACCGAAGCCAACGCTAAACCCAAAGTGTGCGCCGCCATAGAAGCCTACGAACGCCGGACCATAGACTGGTCGCGCGAAGACGGGTCCAGGGCACCAGCCCCATCGTCCGCCGATGAATGCCCAGCGGCCATAGTGGAACGGCGCAAAGCCCCAAGGTGCGTAGTCAACCCAGGTCCAACCCCAAGGACCGACATAGTTCCAATAGCCCCAACTGTAGGGCGCCCAGCCGACTGCGACTGTCGTGGGATACCAGACTGGACCATACTCGGGCTGCTCGCTCCAGGTGCCGTAATCGTCGAGATCGGAGTAGCCGGGAACGTCGCGGGAGACGTACTTCGCAGACGTGGAGCGATCCTCGCGCAGGTCGCGATCAGCGGCCCAGCGATCCAAGCCGTCCGGCGGGGGAGCGGAAGACGTGTGGTATTGGACATTCTCCACACCGTCGAATTCTGCTTGCTCGCCAGGGTGAAGGCCGTAGGTCTTTCCGTCGGCGGTGACTTCGCCCTCGCCGCGAGTCACCGTGATGCGCGTGGCGTCGCCATTTTCGGTGACGTCAATGCGGAAGGCGCCAGCCTCTTTTACAGTGAACGCAAGATTTGGCGTGTCGACTTCATAGAGGTCGCCTTCGCGCAGCTCGCGGACGCGGAAATTCACGGCGCCTTCCGCGAGGCGCAGTTGCATAATGTTTTCGTCAAGGTTGAGGAAAGAAATGGCAGTCATGCTGCCAACATGGATGGCCGCTTGGCCAACCTGGAGCTCAACGCGGGAATCTTTGTCGCTCCAAATTTTGTCGCCGACTGTCACAGGGCGATTTTTTGCAGCGGCGCCCCAATCCCCGGCGCCGCCAGGCTGAAAGGATACGCTGCCATCGAGAAAGCTAATGCGCGCGACGCGAGAAGGGGGATCACCTGGTTCAGGGCGGGAATCGGTTTGGTCAGCGCGGACTTGGGGTGTGACAGAAACGAAAAAGAAGAGAGCAGTCAGCCATACCAGCAAAGTGGATTTGCGGCGACCGAAAAATGTGGAATTCATGGTATTACCCCTGTTCTCGGCGACCTGGCCGAGAGGAGCCGGGCCTACGTTTGCTGGACCCTCCGTCATAATTTGTCGTCATTTGTAGCTCCTAGGGAATTGAACACGCAAGTGGAAAAGAAGTTGCTTATCGAGGCGGGAGTCAATTGGCTGGCCTGGACGGAAGGATAGCTCGTACTGGAACTATAAAGAGCCAGGCCCAAAACTGCCCCTCGGAACAGGCGAGATTTGGGGTGTTAGTTTCTTAGACTCTCCTTGTAGGCGCTTCCGCGCTTTGGGAGAATGCATGCGTATGAACGCGAAGTGGTTGGGTGTGTGGACTTTGGCTATGGCGGCAGCATCGGCTGCCCCGGCTCAGACGTGGCGGCAGGTGGGCCCTCCAGGGGGCACGGTTATTTCCCTGGAAGCGGATCCCCACGACACGAAACGGCTTTACCTGGGCACTCAGGACGGGCACGTATTTGCCTCCAATGATGAAGGCGGGCACTGGCAGCTTCTGAGCCGGATCGGCTCGGGCCAGGATGACGTGGTCACGCACATTCTGGTGGATCCCCGCGATTCCAGCCGGCTGTATGCCAGTACTTGGGCGCTCTATTCCGGCGGTGGCGGCGTTTACCGCAGCACCGACGCGGGACGTACATGGCAGGTGATTGGCCTTGCACATGAAACGGTGCGCGCGCTGGCGCAGGCTCCGACAAATCCAAAGACTTTCGTAGCTGGGACACTCACGGGCGTGTATCGCTCACAAGATGACGGCGCTACCTGGAACCGCATTACTCCGGAAAAGCACGACGATCTGCGGAATTTTGACTCGGTGGCATTTGATCCGCGCGACGAAAACATTATCTACGCAGGAACTTACCACCTGCCCTGGAAGACCACGAACGGCGGCAAGGATTGGGTTTCCATCGGCAAGGGCATGATCGACGACTCCGACGTGATGAGCATCGTAGTCGATCCAGCGAACGCGGATAACGTGCATGCGACAGCGTGCTCTGGAATCTATCACAGCACCAACGGCGCGCAGGTGTGGACGCGATACAACGGCATTCCTTTCGTGTTTCGCCGCACACAGCTCATCCGGCAGGATCCGCAACATCCGGAAACACTGTATGCCGGCACGACGAGCGGTCTGTGGAAGACGACCAATGAAGGAACGGAGTGGAAGCGCTTGACGCCAGGAGACTGGGTGATCAACGCGATTGTGATTGACGCGAAGAATCCGCAGCGCGTGATCCTAGGCACGGAACGCGAAGGCGTACAGATCAGCGAGAACGACGGCGTGACCTACACATCGGCTAATATCGGCTTCCAGCATCAACACATCGTGGACGTCGCGATCGACCGAGAGCGGGCCGAGCGTGCCTTGGTGGTCTTGACGTACGACACGAATGCATTTCTCGCCACCAAGGACGGCGGCATTACGTGGGCGACGCTTGGACCTGGGCTGAAGCGCACGGAACTTAAGCATGTCTATGCGGCACCGACGGGATGGTTGGCGTCATTAGCGAATGGTGGATCGATGAAGTATGAGGAGACCAGCGGCAAGTGGGTCAAGACTGGCCTGTTCGTTCCTGATCCAGCAGCAGCGGCCGCTCCAACGCGCGTCACCAAAATTGTCAACGGAAAGAAGACGACCGTTCTGGTGAAGAAACCCGCGCCGTCGGTGAAGCCGACGCCCTTGACGTTCCAGATGAACGACGTCGCGTTCGCCAACGAAGCATGGTACGCGGCGACGACCGGCGGATTGCTGGTATCCCGAGATCGCGGCGCGACATGGAAGCCTGCAGGCAAGAGCGAATTCGTGAAGCAACCGGCGCAGTCGCTGGAAGCTTCCGCGAATGGCTCGCAGATCTGGGCAATCTCGCAGCGCAACCTGCTTTACTCGGCGGACAGCGGCGCGAATTGGGACGCCAAAGAACTCGCGTTTGCAAACGCCGGCAATCTGCGGCTGCATCGCGTGGATGACGAAAACCTCTACATCACCTCGAATATGGGGCTCTATGCCTCGAAAGACGCAGGGCGTAACTGGACTCGCGCCGACATTCGCGATTTGCAATTCCAGGATGTCGCGAGCTCCGGCAACGCTTTCGTGGTCTCGTTGCAAAAGCATGGACTTCTCACATCTTCCGACGCTGGAAAGTCTTGGCAGCACCTCAACAGCCCGTTCGCGGAGGGCTACTTCCCTGTTGTGCGAGTACGGCACGACGGCAAGCTGGTAGCCGCTTCGGCGACCGAAGGCTTGCTTGCGTTCGAACCGGATGCGCGCTCTGCGGACAGCAGCGTGGGGATTTCGGAATTGAACCCCATCTCCGGTGGTGCGCAGAAACGCAAGCAGTAAAACCTCAACTCAACCTGTTCTATCTGGAGCGTTCCGGCCGGTGCCGGGACGCTCCTTTGCTTGGCGCTCGCAATTTGCAGCAGTCGAACTGGATCGCGCACATCGCGTTGCCGCCCACTCGCCTCGGCTGGCCTTGGCTCTGGCGATTACGATCATGATCCGTAGGGCCGGAGCCTTTTCTGTGGATGGCGCTCTGGCGCAGACCGACATCCAATCCGGGAAGGAGCTTCGCCAAATCCCTCCTGCGGAGATTCGGAGTGTCCGCGAAGGAATCGCCGCGTTTCTGAAGCAGGAAGAGGCGAAAGCGCATTCCCGTCTGGAAGTAAAGGCCTAAGGCATCGAGTAGTGTAGCGGCACGCCATGCTCGTGCCAGCTCAATCACTGGCGGGAGCTTGCTGAACTCCAGCACGGGTCTGGGACAAGGCATAGATGTCAATCAGTTTGTGCAGTTGGCCCTAGCGACCGACCAGGCCAACATCACCAATCTGCAGAATCAGCAGACCACACTGAATTCCCAGAGCCAGGCGCTGGCCAAGATTACTTCGGATCTCGCGGCTGTCCAGTCCGCGGCATTCGCACTGAACGATCCTCTGGGCGCCATCGCGGCGCAAACGGCTTCTTCCTCCAACGCGAACGTTCTATCCGGCGTGGCCTCCAGCACAGCGGCATCCGGCGCGCACACCATTACCGTCAATTCCCTGGCCACCACTTCTTCCTACTACACAAATGCGCTGGCCAACGGGACCACGACATTTGGCACCGGCACTTTTACGCTGCAAGTCGGCAACAACGCTCCTGCGACCGTCACAGTGGATTCCACGAATAACACCCTGAGCGGCCTCGCTACCGCCATTAACAATCAAAATATCGGAGTGCTCGCCACCGTCATTACCGATGCGAATGGCGCGCGGCTATCGCTCGTCAGCCAGACCACCGGAGCCCCCGGCGATCTGACCATCTCGAACAACACCACCGGACTCACTTTCACGAAAGCGGTAACCGGATCCAACGCCTCGCTCGTCGTCGACGGCGTGCCCATCAGCAGCGCCGCTAACAGTGTCGCCAGCGTGATCAATGGCGTGACGTTGAATCTCGCCTCCGCCGCGCTAAGCTTGCCCGTTACCCTCACTGTGGCTCCGGACGCCTCAAAAGCCACCGATGCCGTAAATCAATTTGTTTCCGCCTACAACACCGCGATCAAAGACATCAACGCCCAATTCCAGGTCAACCCGGATGGAACCGGCGGCGGCCCTCTCGAAGCAGATGGGTCACTGCGCGAAGCCCAATCATCTCTGCTCGGAGCGGCAGCCTATACCATTCCAGGAAACAACGGAATCGTGAACCTGGCTAGCATTGGCGTCAATGTAAACAACGACTTGACGCTCAGCGTCAATCAGGGTGCGCTTTCCTCCGCGCTCTCCAGCAACTACTCGAACGTGCAGAGCTTTCTGCAATCCACGTCCAACGGGTTTGCCGGCAATCTGAACACCGTTCTAACGAACTTGACCGAATCTGGAAGTGGAGTGCTGGGACTCGACGCCCAAGGAATCAGCCAATCCTCGCAGAACTTGGGCCAGCAGATCGCCGACCTGCAGGCTGCCCTTTCCATCAAAACAGCAAGGCCTGATCAAGGTCTACTCGCAGGTGAATACCACCTTGCAAGAGCTCCCTTTGCTGCAGGCGCAGATCAGCCAGCAGATCTCGAGCGTCAAGTAATGGACAATCGCGCTGCAACTGCTTATCAGCATGCTTCCGCAGGCGACGCCTCGCCGGTCGGCAACATCGTCGCCCTATACGACACGATCCTCCGTGATTTCCGCCGGGCGCTCGCTGCCCTCACGGTCGGTGATGTCGAAACGCGTGTCTATGGGCTCCCCGTGCTGAGCAACCGCCATCCCACTTCGCCCATCACCCACGGCGTGGACGGATTTGTCTCCGATGACCCCGCCGAGCTCAACGACTACGCCCGCCGGTTGCTCGCCGACCGCCAATTAGCCCAAAAGATGGGCCAAGCCGCGCAGCGCACGGTGACCCAATCGTTCTCAGGCGCGGCCTTCCGGAGTGCAATGCTAGCTGCGCTCGACGCCCCCCGGGCTAGCGAACGGCTTGCGACCGCGCTCGGCGCCGTGCCGCTGATACCGTCGCAACCACCGGTATCCAGTCGGATGTGAATTGCCAAATTCATGGCACAAAGAACAAAAGGGTTTCCATTCTGCGCGAAAGCCACTACAAAACTCCACCCGTTGCTCATGAACATCCATATCCTCACCACGCCCCACCTCCGGCACGCTAAACGCGCCGAAGTGTAAAGGATGTCCCAGGACAATTAGAGGATGTCATGGGCCTGAACACCTTAACCCCGCGTCGCCGTATCGAGCGGCACGCAACTGTACAACAGAGAGCAAATCCAGAACGAGATGGAAACAAAAGAAGAGCTGGAGCGTCGATAGTTGTAGCGGTTGTGACGGTCGCACGGATATTAGGTCGTTCGGGCATAGCTCGTTTGGACGGTAGGTCGTCTGCGCGGAAGCGGCATCTTGCGGGAGTGTGCGATGAGAAGAGATGTTCTGTTGGCGGCGGGCGGTCTGATGATGGCAGCGGCGTTGCTCTGGGGAAGCCGAGGCTCGGCGTCTGCACCTAGCTCGGAGGGCGCCCAGTTCGAGTCCGATGGCAAGTTGTCGCGGCCAACGGACTATCGTCGCTGGACCTATGTGTCGTCGGGCTTCGGCATGAGTTATGACCCGGCGCCGGGAAGCAGCGAGTCCCCGGCGTTTACGAATGGCTTCGTGAATCCGTCGTCGTACGAATATTTTCTAGCGAACGGCAAGTGGCCGGACAAAACGATATTTGTGCTGGAGGAATACAGCTCGACGTCGCACGGCTCGATTAACAAGAATGGATCCTATCAGCAGCGTCTGCTGGGACTGGCTGTAGAGGTCAAGGACGAGAAGCGTTTTCCCGACAAATGGGCATATTTCACATTTGGGGCGGACGCGAAGAGCGCAAGCGCAATTGCGCCAAGCCGCAACCCCTGCTGGCAATGTCATGAGAAAAACGCGGCGGTGGAGCACTCGTTCGTGCAGTTCTATCCCGTGTTGCTGAACGTGGCGCGGGAAAAAGGAACGCTGAAGCCGAGCCTAAAATTGGAGCAAAAATAGCGGCGGCAAGCGCGAATGAGTCAGACAGGTGCGCGACAAAAGTGAGCGATAGAACGTGCTAGACGAGCGTGGGTCAACCCCCGCGCCCTGACCACCACAGGGTGCGCCACCTAAGAGCGTCCCTACAAAACTCCTTTCATCTCTGTGCTACCGAAAGTGGGCGAACAGGTTGTTGAGCGATTCGGCGAGAGTAGGGTGAGCGAAGATGGCGTTGTACAGAGCGGGATAGGGCAGATTGCCCATCATGGCTAACTGCAACATGGACATGATCTCGCCGCCTTCGATACCGAGAACCGCGGCCCCGAGGATTTGGTTGGTGTTCGCATCGACGACGGCTTTCATGAAGCCGCGAGTTTCGTCTACTTCGAGTGCCCGTGCCACATAGCTCATGGGCATTTTGGCGACGCGGATTTTTTTGCTTTGTGCGCGAGCTTCGGCCTCGCTGATGCCGATGCGACCGAGCTGTGGATCGATAAATACTGTGTAGGGAACCAGGCGTCCTTCGATGCTGGCACTTCCCTTCTCGATCAAGTTGGTGCGGAGGATGCGGAAGTCGTCGTAGGAGATATGCGTGAATGCCGGGTCGCCCTTGACGTCGCCCAAGGCATAAACGCCATCCACGTTCGTCTCTAATTTGCCGTTCACTTTGATGAAACCGCGGTCATCTGTCGCGGTACCAGCGGCAGGCAAATTCAACGTGTCGCTGTTAGGCACGCGCCCGGTGGCGACGAGCAGGTGCGAGCCTTCCAGGATCCGGGACTCGTTGCTGCTATGAATCGAGAGATGAAGTTGGGAGCCTTGTTTGGCGACGCGTTCCGCTTTTGCGTTGAGAAAAATGTCGATGCCGTCTTGCCTCATGATGGCGGCGACTTCATCGGCGATATCGGCGTCTTCACCCCTGAGCAATTGGCCGCCGGACTGGACAATGGTGACCCGGCTGCCGAACCGCCGAAAAAGCTGCCCGAACTCGAGACCAATGTAGCCGCCGCCGAGAACCAGCAAATGCTGGGGCACGATGTCGAGTTCCATAATGGAAGTGCTATTGAGAAAAGGCATTTCGCGCAATCCGTCGAGAGCCGGCACCGAAGGTCGACAGCCCGCGTTGATGAAGATCCGGTCGGCGGAAAGCCGCCGCTGGCCGCCATCCTTCAAACAGACCAGGATGGATTTGGGACCGCTGAAGCTCGCATCGCCGAAAATCAGATCGAGATGGGCTGATTTTTCGATGCGCCGCTGGCTGCCGTTGCGAAAGCTGTTGACGATGTCGCGCTTGCGCTGGCGGACGCGTTGCATTTCGGTGCGAATGTCGCCCGTGCGAACGCCATAATCGGCGCCGCGACGCGCGAGATAAGCGACGCGTGCGCTCGCGATCATGGTTTTGGTGGGTGTGCAACCTTCGTTGATGCACGTTCCGCCGACGTGCTCGCGTTCGACAAGCGCGGTACGCCAGCCGGCCGCAGCGAGGGCGGTGGACAGCGGAGTGCCGCCTTGTCCGGAACCGATAATGATGGCGTCGTAGTGGTCGACTGAGGTCATAGGAACACTCCTCGGTAAGGAACGGAGTTTGGATGCGGGCTGCGCGGCTCTGGGAATGGACGCTGACAGCCAAGAGGCTCATGACCATTGGCGTCAGGCATAGACAAGGGAGTATGTGCTGCCCTGCCGGGAATCGCGAGGTTGGACTTGCGCGGTACTGGAACCGCGCTGAAACGTGACGGCAGGTGTTTGCAGCTTTCATGCGCACATAACAATTGTCCCGTATAAGGCCACATCCCCCATTTGTCGAGGGTTCCCCTCAAGACTGCCGATCTCGCGTGAAAGTAGGAGGATTTATGGCTTCAGCGGCAAGAGCAGCAGCAACGGCGGCGAGCGCAGTCGCTCCGGCAGCGGCACCCCCTACAACGCATGCGGTCCACGAAAAATTATCGAAGGGACCGAGCAAAATCGGCGCATTGATCTTCACGCTGGTGCTGATCGGCGCACTGATTTTCATCGGCACAAGCATTGCCAGGGACCTGGCGGATATTCGATTGGGATCCGCGTGGCCCTACGCACTGCTGGGCATCGCATTGCTGGTGGCCTTGGGATTTGAGTTTGTAAATGGATTTCACGACACGGCGAACGCAGTAGCAACCGTGATCTATACCCACTCGCTGGACCCGCAAGTCGCGGTAGTGTGGTCAGGATTCTGGAACTTCGCGGGAGTGGTGACGTCGACAGGGGCGGTAGCGTTCGGAATCGTTTCGCTGTTACCTGTGGAGTTGATTCTGCAGGTCGGAAGCAGTGCGGGATTTGCGATGGTATTTGCCCTTTTGGTGGCGGCGATTTGGTGGAATCTGGGCACGTGGTGGTTCGGGTTGCCGGCTTCGAGTTCGCACACGCTGATCGGATCGATCATCGGCGTGGGGATTGCGAATCAATTGATGAATGCGCGAACGGGAACCAGCGGAGTGGATTGGACGCAGGCGGCGAATATCGGCAGGTCCCTGCTGTTGTCGCCGGTGTTTGGGTTCGCTTTGGCGGCCACGCTGTTTGGCTTGATGAAGGCCATTATTAAGGATCGCCAACTGTATGAAGCGCCAAAAGGGGCGGAGCCGCCGCCGTGGTGGATTCGAGGAATGCTGATGGTGACGTGCACGGGCGTGAGTTTCTTCCATGGGTCGAACGACGGCCAAAAAGGTATGGGCTTGATCATGCTCATCTTGATCGGCACGGTGCCCACGACCTATGCGCTTAACCACGCAGTGACGGCGCGGCAGACGCAGGACTTCATCGCTGTGTCGGAGCAGACGGCGAACACGCTAAGCAAATACGTCTCCCGAAGCGCAGTGACGGGCGATCCGCGGGAAGACGTGACCGAGTACATTCGAACCCGCGAATTCAAGCCGAATACGATGCTTGCGCTTCGGGAATTAGTGAACGGGATCGGAACGGAAATGGCTCTTTTCAAGGAATTGAAGAACGTGCCACAAGAGCATGTGCGAAACTTTCGAAATGACATGTATGTGGCCAGCGAAGCGATGCGGCTGATGCAAAAGTCAGGGAAGCCGGCGATGGCACCGGCCGATGCGGCGGTGCTGAAGAACTACAAAGGTCACATTGACCGGGCCACGCGTTTCATCCCTCTGTGGGTGAAGGTAGCGGTAGCTTTGGCGCTGGGCTTGGGCACCATGGTGGGATGGAAGAGGATCGTGGTGACAGTAGGCGAAAAGATCGGCAGGGACCATCTCACCTATGCACAAGGAGCTGCAGCCGAAATCACGGCGATGGCCACAATCGGAGCGGCAGACTGGTTCGGCTTGCCAGTGAGCACAACGCATGTGCGTGGCGGGAACGATGGCGGCGAACCACTCCGGGCTGCAATGGGCTACGGTGCGAAATTTGCTGATGGCCTGGGTGTTGACGCTGCCGGTGGCGATGATGTTATCGGGATTCTTGTTCTGGGGCTTCCGACAGTTATTCTAGACGGCAATCCTAGGATCCCAGCAAGCCCATGACGAGCCCTGCCTTTCAGAGAAGGAGAGGCAGGGCTTACTTTTTCGAGGTGCGGAGTGATGAAGCGTTGGCAAAGAATGTTACTTTCGGGCCTTGCGGGAGTGATCTCGGTAGTTGGCGCAGCAGT
>Ga0070698_100002093_pt1 | contig 22151 bp, 11 predicted proteins | sample KBSK1502metaG_FD_65477 | JGI IMG/M metagenome (GOLD analysis project Ga0070698, IMG submission 65477) | Corn, switchgrass and miscanthus rhizosphere microbial communities from Kellogg Biological Station, Michigan, USA - KBS K1-50-2 metaG | ecosystem: Host-associated > Plants > Roots >...
TGCCGTCGGCGTGTACGCGTTGATTGCCGCCGCCGTACGCCAGCGCTCCGCGGAGATCGGAGTCCGAATGGCGATGGGTGCGACCAGCAGCGATGTAAGGAACCTCGTCCTCGGGGACGCATTGCGATTAGCCACCGCCGGTCTGGCCGTCGGGCTTGCCGCGTCGGTCGCCACCGCGCAGCTGATGAAAGGGCTGGTGTTCCAAATTGCCGCGGTTGATCCGCCGTCGATGGTGGTGGCGGCGGTTGTTCTCATGAGCGTATGCCTGCTGGCGTCGTATGTGCCGGCGCGCCGCGCGTCGCGCGTCGATCCAGCGGTCGCCTTGAGAGCGGAGTGACGTGATGATCGAATCGATCTGGCAGGACATTCGCCACGCTGCGCGCTCGCTCCGGCGCTCGCCGGGGTTCACTGCCGTCGTCATTCTGACTCTCGCGCTCGGCACGGGTGTGAACGTGGCCATCTTCTCGGTCATCGACCACGCTTTGCTGCGCCCATTGCCCGTGCCCGATCCCGAACAACTTGTGAATCTGTCGGCACCAGGTCCGAAGACCGGTGCGACCTCCGCAAACAGCGAGTTCGGAGGATCGGAGGAGGTCTTCAGCTATCCGCTGTTTCGAGATCTCGAACGGGTGAAAGCCGGCCTAACGGGCATCGCCGCGCATCGTGATTTCGAGGCAAACATCGCCTTCAAAGGACAGGCATCACACGCGACCGGTCTGCTGGTGTCCGGCAACTACTTTCCCGTCCTTGGCGTCCAGCCCGCACTTGGACGGTTGCTGTCCCCGGACGATGACCGTGTGGTCGGTAGCGAGCAGGTGGCCGTGATTGGCTACGACTACTGGCGCACGCGATTTGGCGCCAGCCCGTCCGTCCTCAATAACGCCCTCATTGTCAACGGCTGGCTGATGACGATTGTCGGGGTCACACCACCCGACTTTCCTGGCACGACGCTCGACAAGAAGCCCGATGTTTTCGTTCCGCTGACGACGGCCGCCCTGATGAGGCCGGGCTGGAACGGTTTTGACGATCGACGCGACCATTGGTTGTACCTGTTCGGGCGGCTCGCGCCAGGGTTGACGGTACCGGCAGCGTCGCGGCTGATGGACGTGCCGTTCGCGGCCATCATCAACGATCTCGAGTTGCCCGCGCAGCGGTCTGGTCTGAGTGCGACCGCCCGCGAAACGTTCGCACGGCGGCAGCTGCGTCTCGAGCCCGGCGCTCAGGGACAGCGGCCGAATCGCGACGAGCTGAACCGCCTTGCGTTGTTGCTGCTGTGCGCGACGGTCAGCGTGCTGCTGATGGCGTGTGCCAACGTCGCCAACCTGCTGCTGACGCGCGGCATTTCGCGAATGAGCGCAACGACCGTCCGGATCGCCATTGGCGCCAGCCGTCTCCGTCTTCTGCGTCAACTGCTCATCGAGTCTGCACTGCTGGCGCTTGCCGGTGCCCTCGCCGGCGTCGTCCTTGCCATGTGGGCAGTCGGCGCCGTGACGCCGCTGCTTCCGGGCGCTGCGACATTCCGGTTCGAACTCGATTCGGCGCTGCTGCTGGTCGGGATGTGCCTGTCGGGCGCGACCGTAGTCCTCATTAGTGTGTTCCCCGCGTTGTATTCGACACGTCCCGACCTCGCGATCGGTCTGAGGTCCAATACGGCGCCGACCGGTGCAGCGCCCTTCCGCACGGCGCTCACCACGTTGCAGTTGGCGTTGTCGCTCGTGATGGTGGTGTTCGCCGGGCTATTCACGATGAGCCTCTCCAATGTCAGGAAGGTCGATCTTGGGATTCACACCGAGAACCTGCTGACGTTCAGGATTCGTCCGGAGTTGAATGGCTATTCGCGCGACCGCGCGCGCGCCCTGGCGCGGCGGATCGAACAGGAGTTGTCGTCGATTCCCGGAGTGGCGTCGATCAGCACATCGACCATTCCTTTGCTCGACGGGTTTGGATGGTCCTCGAACGTCACGGTCGACGGGAGCGCGAACGTTCCCGCGTCGCCGTACACCGCCGACGTGGGTCCCGGCTACTTTCGAACCGTCGGTATTCCGCTCGTCGCTGGCCGCGAGTTCCTCGAATCCGACTATGAAGGCTCACCCAGGGTCGCCATCGTCAACGAATCGCTCGTGCGAACGCTCAACCTTGGGAATGACGTGCTTGGACGTCGCATCGGCATCGGCAGCGGCAACATTCCGCTCGACATCGAAATTGTCGGCGTCGTCCGCGACGCGCGCTATTCGCACGTGAAGGAGCCGGCGCCGCCGCAGTTCTACCTGCCATACCGGCAGATCCAGCGCTTCAGAGCCGTGAACTTCTACGTGCGTTCGATCGGCCCGCTGGAACCGCTGCTGAGCGTGATTCCGCGGCGCATGGCGCAGATCGACAGCGGGTTGCCCGTCGAGAATCTGCTCACGATGCGCGATCAGGCGCGGGCTGACGAGGAGGCGGATCGATCGCTGACCATTCTGTCCTCGGCGTTTGCGGGCTTGGCAATCGTGCTCGCCGCGATCGGCCTCTATGGGGTCCTGTCGTACGCCGTCGCGCAGCGACGCCGGGAGATGGGCGTACGAATGGCTCTCGGCGCAAACGCGTGGCGCATCACGCGCCTCGTCTTCGGTCACGCTCTGCGCGTCACTCTGGTGGGCGGCATTATGGGCGGCGCCGCCGCCCTCGCCCTTGCCACCGTTGCACGCTCGATGCTGTTCGGAATCGAGGGCCTGGAACCGGGTGTGATCGCTCTTTCAGTCGCCATTGTGACGACTGTGGCGTTGATCGCGGCGGTGTTCCCAGCGATTCGCGCAGCGCGAGTCGATCCGATGACCGTTCTGAGAGCTGAATAGGAAATCCCGATGCTCGACGCAATCCTGCAGGACATACGGTTCGCCGTTCGCGCGCTCCGGAAAGCGCCGGGCTTCACCATTGCCGCTGTGTTGATGCTGGCGCTCGGTATTGGCGCGACCACGGCCGTCGTGTCGGCTGTCAACGTCATCCTGGTGCGGCCATTGCCGTACACCGACTCCGACCGCATCGTGATGGTGTGGGAAGAGATGAACGTCGCCGGCGTCAGGCAGAACACGCCCGCACCGGCGAACTTCATCGACTGGGCACGGCGCAATCGGGTGTTCGAGAGTATGGCCGCGACCTTCGCGGCGACCGCGAACATCACCGGAGACGGCGCGCCAGAGCAGATTGTCGGCCGCCGTGTCACGTCAAATTTCATTCACGTCCTCGGCGCGCAGCCGGCGCTGGGACGCTTCTTCTCGGAGGACGAAGACACGCGGAACGCGCCGGTTGTGGTGATCAGCTATCGGCTGTGGCAGCGGCGCTACGAGGGCGACCCGGCGATGGTGGGCAAGACAATCACGTTGAACGACGCGAAAGTCACGGTGATTGGCGTCATGCCTAGGGCATTTGTCTTTCGAAACCGCGAGATTGATGTCTGGCAGCCCGCCGCCTTCACGCCGGGGCAGCAGGCCAATCGAACCCTCCACTTCCTCAACGTCGTGGCGCGGCTGTCGCCAAACGTGCCGATCGGCCAGGCAAGGGAACAGATGACAGCGGTGGCGAAGGCGCTGGAGGCTGAACACATCGAGAACCGCGGCGTTGGGGTTCAGATTGTCCCGGTCCGCGAAGACATCCTGGGTGACACGCGACAGCAGCTTCTCGTGCTGTCGATCGCCGCGGTGTGCATGCTGCTTATTGCATGCGCCAATCTGGCGGGGCTGCTCCTGGCTCGCACCTGGGACAAGCGTCGGGAGATCGCGACCCGCGCCGCACTCGGCGCCACGCGCGCCCGGCTGATCGCGCGAATGACGGTCGAGGGGCTGTTGCTCTCCGGCTGTGGAACCCTGACCGGGCTCGCCGTGGCAAGCGGCGGTATCAAGATCCTCGCCGCGATGGTGCCGACGACACTTGACGAAGGTGCAGTTCCGTCGTTCAACGTCAGTGTTCTCGCGTTCGCGCTGCTGCTGGCGGTCGTCACCGGCCTCGCGTTCAGTATCGTGCCGGCCATTCTCTCGTCCCGCCAGAACCTCGGCGAAGACCTCAAGACCCGGACGAGTTCCGGCGCTGGCGGCCGCCATCACGCTCGCTCGGCGCTGTTGACCTTTCAGGTCGCGAGCACTTTCGTCCTGCTGATTGGCGCCGGCTTGATGATTCAGAGCCTGGCAGCTCTGCGAGGCGTCGATGTGGGCTTCGAGACCGACGGGTTGTTGACGATGCGCACGACACTGCCTGTCACGAGGTACAGCGAGCCGGCGAGACGCCAGATGTTCTATGACGCTGTTCTCGAGGGCGTCAGGTCGCTTCCCGGAGTAAAGAGTGCGGCGTTCGCGTCTACGCTCCCATTTCTCAGCGCCGGTAATACCGCCGGCTACATCGTCGAAGGTCTTGGAAGTGATCCGTCCCATCCCACCGATGCGTTATTCCGCGTGACGACGAATGATTACCTCAACACGCTCGGTGCACGACTGGTCGAGGGACGCCTGCCGAACGTAATCGACGGCCCGGATTCGCCGCCAATCGTCGTCATCAATAGAACGTTCGCGAAACGGTACTGGCCGGACGAGAGTGCTCTGGGCCATCGCATCGCGCTGACGTCACCAGGGGCCGAGTGGATGACGATCGTCGGTGTGGTCGCTGATGTCCTTGAAACGGGCTACGAACGCGGCCTCCGTCCAGGCATGTACGTGCTCTCGTCGCAGGCTCGACGCGCAGCCGATAACCTGCTGGTTCGTGTCGCGGGGAATCCGCTCGCCGTGGCGTCCTCGATCCGCGCCACTGTCGCGCGCGTCGATCCGGAACAGCCAGTCGCGGCCGTGCGCACGATGAACGACATCATCGACGTCGAAGTCGTCGACTGGCGTCAGCAGTCTGTTCTGCTGTCGATTTTCGCGGCGAGCGCGCTTCTCCTCGCTGCGATAGGACTGTACGGGCTGCTGTCGCACCTGGTCGCGCAACAGCGCCAGGAGATCGGCATCCGCATGGCCCTCGGCGCGACGCCGAACCAGGTGCAGCGATCGATCCTCACACGCGGATTGACGCTGACTGCTGTCGGTCTTGCAGCCGGCCTCGTAACCGCATGGCTGGGTGTAGGTGCACTGCGCACGCTGCTCTTTGGGATTCAGCCGGACGATCCCCGGACGTTCGTGAGTGTGGCCGCACTGCTTGCGACAGTCGCATTGATCGCAAGTTGGCTTCCGGCGCATCGCGCCGCACGAGTGAACCCAATCACCGCGTTGCGGATGGAATAGTCATGGCGCACCACATGGACAACGTTCGCCAGGATCTCAAGATCGCGGCGCGAGTGCTGCTCAAGGAGCGTGGGTTTACCGCCGCGACGGTGGCCACTCTGGCGCTCTGCCTGGCAGCCAACGCCGCCATCTTCGCGATCGTGAACGCGGTCCTGCTCCGGCCATTGCCGTTTCCAGACCCGGATCGCGTGATCACGATGTTCAACTCCTACCCGGGCGCGGGCGCCCCTCGATCCTCCAACAGTGTGCCGGACTATTTCGATCGCCTGAAGGAGACGGAGATCTTCGAAGACCTAGCGTTGTACGCGTCGACCAGCGTCACGATCGGTGGAGGTGGAAGCGGCGAGCCCGAGCGCATCCCGGGCATGACTGTCACCCCGTCGTTCTTTCGACTGATCGGTGCGCCACGAGTGCGCGGCAGGCTCTTTAGCTATGGCGAGGTCGATGTCGCACCACGTGAGGTGATCCTGAGCGAGGCTCTGTGGCGCCGCTTATTTCCTGCGCGCGATGACTTGACCGGTACGGAGCTCCGTATCAATGGACAGTCGCACACCGTCATCGGTGTTCTTCCGACAGGCTACGGCCTCGATCCCGAAGTGCAGCTGTGGATGCCAGCCGCGTTTTCGGCCGCGGAGCGCGGCGACGATCGAAGGTTCAGCGACAACTGGCAGATGATCGGACGGCTCGCGGCTAGTGCCACCGTCGCGGACGCCCAGACGCACCTCGATGCGCTCAACGCGCGCAATCTGGACCGATTTCCCGAACTGAAACAATTTCTGCTCCCCGCCGGCTTTCATACGGTCGTTTTGCGTCTTCAGGACGATCTCGTACGCGAAGCGCGCCCCACGATTCTGCTCTTGTGGGGCGGTGTGCTGTTGATTCTGGTCATCGGATGCGTGAACGTGGCCAATCTCGCGTCGGCCCGCGCCACGACGCGGTCACGTGACACGGCAACGCGGCTCGCACTCGGAACGACGAGAGGCAGGCTGCTGCAGCAGACGATCACCGAGTCGCTGCTCTTGTCGATCGCAGGAGGTCTGGCCGGAGTGGTGCTGGCCAGGTCGGCGCTCGGGGCCATCGGTTTCTTCGCGGTCACCGCATTGCCGCGGCGGGCCGAAATCGTGCTCGACGCGCAGGCGCTCGGCTATACCTTCGTCCTCGTGACGCTGGTTGCCGTGATTGTGGGCCTCTGGCCGACAATGTTCCTGCGCCCGGCGAATCTTGCCAAGAGCATTGGTGAGGAAGGTCGGTCTTCCACATCGCCGCGTCGTGCGCGGGCTGCGCGGCAGCTGCTCATCACGAGCCAGGTGGCTTTCGCGCTCATGCTGCTGATGGGCGCGGGTCTGCTCCTGGCGAGCTTCCAGCGCGTCCTGGCCGTGGATCTGGGCTTCCGTACAGACCGCGTACTGACTGGCGACATCACGCTGGCGGCCCCCCGTTATCAAACTCCACCCTCAGTGCGAGAGGCGCAGGATCGAGTCCTCGCCGAGCTGCGCACAGTTCCTGGCATCGCCTCCGTCGGATTGACCACGTCGATTCCCTTTGGGAACGACTTCACCGCCAGCCTGATCCTGGCGGAGGGCTCCGCACCGGCGCCAGGCGAGTCGCTGATTGCGCCAAGTCGCGTCAGTGTCAGCGACGGCTACTTCGAAGCGATGGGCGTGCAGCTGGTCGCCGGCCGCTTCATCGATGCCCGCGACATCCGGACGGCGCCGCGAGTCATTGTCATCGACGAGCCATTGGCGCGGAAGTTCTGGCCGAATGCCAATCCGATCGGCCGTCGCATGTACTTTCCGTCGAAGAGCCTCAATGACCTGACGTCGCCGCCGCCCGAGGAGTGGCTGACAGTGGTGGGCCTCGTCAAGCCCATGCGGCTCCAGGGGATCGTGTCGAACGGTGGATATGGCGTCTTCGGGACGTATTTCCTTTCGAGTCGTCAATTCCCCGAGCGTCACGTCACGCTGGCCCTGCGAACCCAGCAGGATCCGCTAACCGTGATCCGCGCCGTTCGGGCGGCGATCGCACGGATCGACCCTGACCTTGCGTTCTACGACGTGCGCCCGATGGAGGCGCTGGTGAGTCGGGCGCTCGTTGACCGTCGGACCACGATGCTGCTCGCCATCGCATTCGCGGCCATTGCCCTGCTGCTGTGCGGCATCGGTGTATACGGCGTGCTGGCGTATGACGTTCGACAACGCACGCGGGAAATCGCGATCCGGATGGCCGTGGGCGCTGACGGCGCTGCAATCGTGGGCATGGTCGTGAGGCAGGGAGCGACCGTCGTTGCCGCGGGAACCGCCATCGGTTTCACGGCCGCGTTTCTTCTTCGGCGAACAGTCCAATCACAGCTGTATGACGTCGGCGCCATGGATCCTACGGTGATGTCAGTGGTCGCAACCGTGATGTTCATCGTGGCTATGGCTGCCTGCATGATTCCCGCGCGCCGCGCCGCATCAACAAATCTGACCAGCGCGTTGGCCGACCAATAAGGATGGACAGAGTGGTTCAGGACCTCACACTGGCGCTCCGGCTCCTGTTCAAGGAACGTGGATTCGCGGTTGCGACCATCGCGACGCTCGCGCTCTGCCTCGCCGCCAACGCCGCCATCTTCGCCGTCGTCAACGCCGTGCTCCTGCGGCCGCTGCCGTACCCGGCACCCGACCGCCTCGTCACGATGTTCAACGCGTATCCCGGTGCGGGTGTGACCCGGGGCTCCAACGGGGTGCCGGATTACTTCGACCGCTTGCAGGAGGAAGACGTCTTCGAGGAGCTGGCGCTCTACATGTCGACCAGCGTCACGATTGGTGGACACGGCGATGCCCAGCGAATCCCAGGCATGACCGTGACGCCATCGTTCTTTCGCGCGCTTCGTGTGCAGCCGCTCCACGGACGCGTCTTCGACGACGCGGATGGTGAGATCGGGCGCCATCGAAAAGTCATCCTCAGTGAAGGTCTCTGGCAGCGTCTGTTCCCGGGACGAACCGATGTCGCAGGGACCGACCTCCGCATCGACGGCGAGCCGTACGACGTCGTGGGCGTGCTGCCGTCCTCGTTCGGTTTCGATCCGGACTCGCAGCTCTGGATGCCGGCCGCGTTCTCGCCGGCGGATCGGGCCGACAACCGGCGGCACAGCAACGATTGGCGGATGATCGGTCGCCTCGTGCATGGCGTCACCGTCATGCAGGCACAGCGTCATATCGACGCGCTCAACGCTCGTAACCTCGAACGTTTCCCCGCTCTCAAGGGGTTTCTGACCAACGCGCGTTTCCACACGCCGGTGATCCTGTTTCAGGAGGACCTCGTCCGGCAGACACGCCCGGTCGTGCTGCTGTTGTGGGCTGGCGTGCTGCTGGTGCTGATCATCGGGTGCGTCAACGTCGCAAACCTCGCGTCGGTGCGCGCGAGCGCCCGTTCTCGGGAGTTTGCCACGCGGCTTTCGCTCGGGACGACAACGGGTCGGATTGTGCAGCAGACAGTCACGGAGTCTCTCTTGTTGTCAGCGATCGGAGGTGCGACAGGTCTGCTCGTGGCGACATGGATGCTGCGGGGAATTCAATCCCTCGGTCTAGAGGACCTGCGCGGGAAGAACATGGCCGTCGACTGGCAGACGCTTGCGTACACGTTCCTGCTTGTCGCCGCGGTGGCGACGGTCGTCGGCATGTGGCCGATGCTGGCACTTCGTCGGGCGAATCTCGCGGACATCATCCGCGAGGAAGGGCGATCTGGAACGCCGACGCGTCATGCACGCGCAACGCGGCGCATTCTCGTGACGAGTCAGGTCGCGTTCGCGCTCGTGCTCCTAATGGGCGCCGGCCTTCTCCTGGCAAGCTTCGAACGAGTGCTGGCAGTGGACCTGGGTTTTCGGCCCGACCATGTCCTCACCGGTGACATCAACTTCCCGCCGGCGCGGTACCCCGATCAAGCCGCTATGGGAATGGCCGCCGATCGTATTGTCACGGAGTTGCGCCGGGTGCCGGGCGTAGCGGCGGCCGGGCTGACGACGTCGATCCCGTTTGGAAGAGAGTACAGCGACAGCATGATCTCGGCGGAAGGCTACAAGCCGGCCCCGGGTGAATCGTTCGTTGCGCCGAGCAGGGTCAGGGTCAGCGACGGTTACTTCCAGGCCATGGGCGTGAGTCTCGTGGCTGGGCGGTTCATCGACGCCCGCGATACCGAGACCGCACCGCGAGCCATCGTGGTCGACGAGCCGCTAGCCCGCAGATTCTGGCCGAATGGCAATGCGCTTGGTCGTCGGATGTACCTGCCCTCGAGAGATGACATCCTGGCGCCGCCGCCCGAGGACGAGTGGTTGACGGTCGTTGGAGTCGTCAAACCGATGCGACTCCGGGCGATTGAACGCAACGTCGCCGGACCAGGTGTCTTCGGCACGTATTTCCTGTCGTACCCGCAATTCGCTGAAGGCCACGTCACGTTGACCGTGAGGACTCAACACGATCCCGAGACGTTGATTGGTCCGGTCCGGGCAGCAATCGCACGAATCGATCCCGAACTGGCGTTCTACGACGTGCGGCCGATGGACGCGCGGGTCGAAGGCGAACTGATCGACCGGCGAGCCACCATGCTTCTGGCCATTGGATTTGCGCTCGTCGCGCTCCTCCTGTGTGCCATCGGGATCTACGGGGCCCTCTCCTATGAGGTGCGCCTGCGAACGCGGGAGATCGGGATTCGGATGGCGCTTGGCGCCGATCCGCGCCGCATTCTCGGAATGGTCTTGAGCGAAGGAGCCGTTGTCGTCGCGGCCGGAACGCTGCTCGGTCTCGGCGGATCCCTGCTGCTTCGAACGTCGATCGAATCGCACCTGTACCAGGTGCGAGCGACGGATCCAGTGGTGTTGGGCGCCGTCGCAGGCGTGCTGCTGCTTGTCGCTGGGCTGGCGTGTACGCTCCCTGCGCGCCGCGCCGCATCAACAAATCCGACCAACGCATTGGCAGATCAATAAGGAGCCGTCTTGTTCAAGCGCACATCATCTCTCTCGGCGGTGCCGGACATCGCATCAGTGCCAGGCAATACTCCATTAATCTCGACGCGTGGAGTAGAGAAGTCCTATCCCACCGGTCCTGGCCAGACCTACGTTCTCCGGCGCATTATGCTCGACATCAAGCCGGGTGAGTTCGTCTCGATCATGGGTCCGTCCGGTGCAGGCAAGTCGACATTGCTGCACATCCTCGGGATGCACGACGCGACCTGGTCTGGCGAGTACGACTTCATGGGTCAGCCGATTCATACGCTGGCGCCGAAGCAGCGCGCGGCGATTCAGAAACGCAACATCGGTTTCGTGTTTCAGAGCTACCACCTTCTCGATGACCTGACCGTCTACGAGAACATCGAGCTGCCGCTCTCGTATCGCGACGTGCCGAAGAGCGAGCGCCAGAGCATCGTCGCCGACGTCCTCGATCGCTTCGGCATCGTCGCCAAGAAGGACCTGTATCCGTCGCAACTGTCAGGCGGGCAGCAACAGTTGGTCGGCGTCGCACGGGCTGTGGTGGCGAATCCGGCTGTCATCCTGGCGGACGAACCGACCGGTAACCTGCATTCCGATCAGGGTCGCGAGATCATGGAGCTGTTCAAGAAGCTGAACGAACAGGGAACGACCATCCTGCAGGTGACGCACTCGGAGGCGAACGCGGCGTACGGCAACCGCGTCATCAGGCTGCGCGACGGGTTTCTGGAGAGCTGACGCGTGGACGCCATCGCCCGCGACATTCGTTACGCGCTCCGTCAACTTGGTCGTAGTCCAGGTTTTGCGGTCGTCGCCGTAATCACGATTGCACTCGGCATCGCTGCGACGACGGCGGCATACGGCACCATCACTGTTGCGCTGGCGCGCCACGTCGCGGTGCGTGAGATCGATCGCGTCGTTGGACTCTGGTCGTTTGATCGATCGAACGGCAGGAGCGGAGTCGTGGTATCACCAGCGGACTTCGTCGCCTGGCGCGACCGGCAGCGATCCTTCGAAGGGCTCGCGGCGCAGCGGCTGGCTGGCGTCAACCTCGCGGGCGTCGATCAGCCCGCACGTGTCAGCGCGGCATTTGTGTCCGCGTCGTACTTCGACGTCATGGGAACCCAGCCAATCATCGGCCGCGGATTCACCGCCGATGAGAATGAGCCTGGACGCGCAACCGTCGCCATCCTGAGCAATCGTCTCTGGAGCAGCCGATTCGCTAGCCGCGCCGGCGTCGTCGGGCAGACGCTTCTCGTCAATGGTCGATCGACCACGATCGTGGGCGTCATGCCTGTCGATGACTTTTCACAGGAAATCGTGCTCCCTCTGACGATTGATCCGACGGCATCGTCATATCAGCAACGGGCCTTGAGGGTTGCGGCGCGGTTGAAACCAGGCGTGACGCCCGAAATGGCGCAGACAGAGATGACCGGGATTGCGTCACAACTCGAAGGCGAACTGCCCGAGACCCATTCGGGCTGGGGCATCACGACACGGCCATATCGCGTCGAGTTCATCGCACCGGGTGAAGAGGTGGTCCTGGCGCTTCTCGGGCTCGCGGCCCTGCTCGTTCTGATGATTGGCTGCGCGAATGTTGCGGGTCTTCTTCTCGCGCGCGGGACCGCGCGCGGCCAGGAGATGCTGATTCGCTCGGCGCTCGGTGCCAGCCGCGGTCGCCTCATACGTCAGACGCTGGCCGAGGGCGTGGTCCTTGCGTCAGCGGGTGCGCTGCTCGGAGTCGTCCTGGCATTCGAAGGCCTTCGACTGCTGGTGACCTACGCATTTCCGGAGGGCGTTCCGGCGTACGCCGCGGGACATAGCTTCCTCAATGGAGGACTCCTTGCGTTCACGGTGGGCGCGACGATGTGCACGGCGGTCTTCTTCGCGCTGATTCCCGCATTTCACGCGGCGCCAGGTGATGCTGGGGCACTCGCCGGTGGAGTGCGCACGACGAGCCCGCGATCGTCGCAGCGGCTTCGAAGTGTGTTCATCGCGGGCGAGGTCGCAGGAACGATCGTGCTGCTGGCGGTGGCGACGCTGTTTCTGCGCACAGCGGTCAATCTCCGACGCGTTGACCCCGGATTCGACACGCGGAATCTCCTGCTGATGAAGGTTGCGCTTCCCGACACTCAGGATGGAGTCGCGCCGAATGCAGCCCGTTTTTTCGAGCGTGTCGTTGAACGCGTCAAAGCATCACCTGGTGTCGTCTCGGCTGGCGCCGCGCAACGGGTGCCGGTCGAAGGGAATCGTCTCAATCCCAATCGAAACATGGTCATCGAGGGGCGGCCCACAGCGAATGGCGAGACGCGAGTTGTCGATGACGTCGCGGTTACCTCGGGGTACCTAGAAACGATGCGCCTGCGGTTGCGCGAGGGCCGGCTATTGACCAGCAGCGACGGTGCTGATGCACCCCTTGTGGCGGTCATCAGCGAAACAACCGCGACACGGTACTGGGGGCGGAACTCGCCAATCGGCGCACACCTGCGGCTCGGGGACGAGCCGTCGTCTGGGGCGTGGCGAACCGTTGTCGGCGTGGTGGGTGACGTGCGCAATGACGACATCGACACCCCGCCGCCACCGAATGTCTATCTGCCAGCGGCGCAGCGTCCAGCAGGTGAAATGACGTTCATGGTGCGGGTCACCGATGCTCCACTCTCGCATGTGGACGCAGCCCGCAGTGCGGTCGCGGCGGAAGATCAGAATCTTCCCGTTTTCAACCTTCGGTCGATGGATCAGCTGCTCGCGGAAGATCTGCGAGGCACGACGGTACTGTCTTTCATGACGACCACGTTCGCAGCGCTCGCGCTGCTGCTGGCAACCGTCGGCATCTACGGGATGGTTGCATACAACGTCGCCCAGCGGACTCGCGAGATCGCCCTGCGCATTGCCGTCGGGGCACGAACACACCACGTCATGCGTCATGTTCTGGGCCGGGGCCTTACAGCCGTGGTCGCAGGCATGGCCATCGGGCTTGTCGTGGCTGTAGGCGTTTCACGAGTACTCAAGATCGTGCTCTACGGCGTATCACCGGGCGACCCGTCCACCTACGCGGTCGTGACTCTCATCCTCCTTGGCGCGGCGATGCTTGCATGCGTGGTTCCAGCCCAACGCATTCTTCGGCTCAACACAGTCGCGGCACTGCGTCACGAGTAGCAATGGATCGCGACGAATTCATGGAGGACTGACGTGGATGCGATCCTGAGGAATCTTCGGTACGGCGCGTGTTCGGATCGATGTTCGTCATCTTCGCCGCGATTGCACTTCCGCTCGGGACGGTCGGACTGTACGCCGTGACGTCGTACGCCGCGGCGCAGCGTGTCAGGGAAATGGGTATACGGATCGCCCTGGGGCAACGGGTCGGCAGATCCATTGGACCGTGACGCGCACGGCGGCTGCACAATTATCGACGGGACTCGTCTTTGGGAGTGCTGGCGGCGCATGATTTCGCGCACCTCCCGTCGCAATTGGCCGGCACGACCGGTGGCGATCTGGCGACGCTCGCGCTCGTCGCGATCCTGCTGGTCGGGGCCGGGTTGTGTGCCTGCTGGATTCCCGCGCGCCGCGCCGCTCGACTCGAGCCGGTCATCGCGCTCCGGTCGGAGTGATGGCATGACAGAGGTCTGGACCGGCAACACGAATTCCGCGCTCATTGACTGAGTCACTAGGATGAGAGCCCATGATTTGGAGTGACCTTCGGCTTGCCGCCCGTCGCCTCTGGCATCACCGCGGCTTCGCGTTGACCTCAATTGTTGCGCTCGCCTTTGGTATCGGAGCGGTGACCACCGCCTTCGCGATAATTCGAGTGCTTACCCGAGGTCTGCCAGGCGACGAGGCGAACCGGATCGTCAGGATTGAAATGCAAGGCGCCTCTGGCCCGCCCTTGAGGCTGTCGTACGCAGATTTCGAAGCGTCGCAGTCCGCCACAACTAGCCTATCGGGGATCGCGGCGTTTCGGACAGGCGCCATGAACATCCGGGAGCAGGGGAAATCGCCGGAGCGCATCGCATCGTCGTTCATCTCCGCGAATGCATTTAAGCTGCTTGGAGAGCCTCCGGTCCTTGGCCGTGATTTTCATGACGAGGACGATCGCGTCGGCGCTGCGCCTGTGATTATTCTTGGCAATCGCACATGGCATCAGCGCTACAACGACGATCCAACGGTGATTGGCCGCACTGTCCTGGTGAATGACGTGGCGTCCACGATCGTCGGCGTCATGCGCGACGATTTCAGGTTTCCGGTGGTCTCCGATCTGTGGCTGCCGCTGTCCTCGATGCCCGCATTGAACCAGAGCAGAAGTGCGCGTCTCGTGGACGCATTCGGCCGCCTGAAGCCGGCTGCCTCGATCCTCCAGGCGCAAACGGAGCTGGAACGCGCGGCGCGTCAGGTAGTACCCCAATCATCTGAATTGGCGGCGCATATCGCACCTCGTGTATCCCCATACGTTGATGACACCGCGATTCGTCCCTTTCTAGCGGGTTTGTTCGGGTCCGTCACGTGCGTGCTCATCATCGGGTGCGCCAACGTGGCGATGCTGATGATGGCGGGGGCGCTGTATCGGCAACGTGATGCCGCCATCCGTGCCTCTCAAGGCGCGACTTCTTGGCACCTCATTCGGCAAGTGCTCGTCGAGATTGCGCTCTTGTCGATGATTGCGACCGTGCTGGCCCTCGGCTCGACGATTCTGGTCGTCAGGGCCATCGCCGACGATTCAGCCGGCATCAATTTTCCGTACTGGTTGCGGTGGACTGTGGACTGGCGCTTCGTCGCGCGCGGCCTCGCCATCTCCCTCGCAGGGACGACGATCTTCGCATTGATTCCAGCTGTGCACCTCGCACGGACGGCCGCCAAGCCGTCGACGAGTGGCGCAGACCGAATGGATCGCCCCGCGGCGCGGTGGACCACTGGACTTGTCGCCGCGCAGCTTGCGTTCACACTTGTGTTGCTCGGCGGTGCTGGACTGATGGCGCGCAGCTTCTTCATGCTCTATCGCGCAGACGTGGTCATCGACGCTACGAACGTTGCGTTGATGCCGCTCGCGTTACCACCTGCCAGCTATGGAACGCCTGAAAAGCGAACAGCGTTTTACGATCGGTTGGAGGAACGGTTTGCCGCTACGCCGGAACTGGCAGCCGCAGCAATTGCGAGCAGCGTTCCATTCATCCCGACGCTGAGCAGGGAGATCTCCGTAGAGGGTCGCGACGACGTGGCAGGACTGACACGTCCTGAAGCGACGACAGTTCTCATCGGGACGCGATACTTCGACGTACTCGGTATTCGTTTGGCGCGTGGTCGACCATTCACGGATCTCGACGGCACGCCGGGTCACGATACAGTGATCGTCGACCAGCGTCTCGCCGACACGTTTTTTCCGGGTGGCGATCCGATTGGGAAGCGCATCCGCCTGACGAACATCGATGCACCGGCTGCTGATCAGGTGCCCTGGTTGACGGTCGTCGGAGTGTCCCCATCTATTCGACAGCAGCAGGCTGGCGACGCGCGACAGCTCAATCCGATCGTCTACCTGCCCCGTCGAGCCGAGCCTGGGGCGTTCGCTTGGATCCTTGCGCGGGGCGACCCCGCGTCAATCGCAGTCGCTGTTCGGAATTCCATCTGGGAACTCGACGGAAACCTGGCCGTCGATTCACTTGTGCCGCTCGAGCAGTTCATGACCCAGTCGCGTTGGGCGAACCGCGCATTCACGCTCTTGTTCGTCGGCCTGGCGTGGATCGCCATCATCGTCGCCGCCGTGGGACTGTATGGCGTCACGGCGCATGCTGTTGCCCAACGGACACGGGAAATCGGTCTGCGCATGGCCATCGGCGCACGAGGTGGACAGATCGCCTGGTTGTTCCTGCGGCGCGCCGTGGCGCCACTCGTCATCGGAACCGCGCTCGGCACTGGCGGGACGCTGGTACTCGGCAGAGTCTTGACGTTGTTCCTCGTGGAGACAAGCGCGACCGATCCATTGACGTTGTTGTCTACTGTGGTGTTGCTCGCGATGGCGACGCTGACAGCGTGCTTATGGCCGGCCGCTCGCGCCACCCGTGTCGATCCGGCGCTGGCGCTGCGCCACGAACAATGACCTCGTCAGTTGCCCGTCTCCTGATCGCCGACGACCAGCGCGACGTCGTGGAGGCGCTGCGCCTGCTCCTCAAGACCGAGTCGTACCAGATCGACACTGCGGATTCCCCCGCTGCCGTTCTCAAGGCTGTCGAGCGCCGTGAATACGACGTCGTGCTCATCGACCTCAACTACGCCAGGGATACGACGTCTGGGCAGGAAGGGCTCGATCTGCTCGCGCGGCTGCGCAGCCTCGACGAAACACTCCCGATCATCGTCATGACCGCCTGGGCGTCCGTGAGCGTCGCGGTCGAGGCCATGCGTCGTGGCGCAGCCGACTTCATTGAGAAGCCGTGGAATAACGAACGCGTGCTCTCGATCTTCCGTACGCAAACGGAGCTCGGACGGTCCATTCGAAGGACGCGGCGTCTCGAAGCGCAGACTCGACTGCAATCTGATGGACACCCCGCACTCATCGCACAGTCGGCGGCCATGCGTCCAGTGCTCGACGTCATCGCGCGAGTCAGTCCTTCCGATGCCAACGTGCTGATTACTGGTGAGAACGGAACGGGCAAAGGTCTGGTCGCAGGGGCCATTCATGCCGCATCGAGTCGAGCGAACCGGCCGCTCGTCACGATTAACGCCGGCGGTGTTTCAGAGGGTGTTTTCGAGAGTGAGCTGTTTGGCCATGTCAAAGGGGCCTACACGGATGCGAGGCAGGACCGCATTGGACGGTTCGAGATGGCCGACGGCGGAACGCTGTTCCTCGACGAGATCGCGAACGTGCCGCTCAGCCAGCAGCAGAAGCTGTTGCGCGTTCTCGAACGAGGCGAATTCGAGAGGCTCGGTTCTTCGACCACACGGAAGGCGGACGTTCGCCTGATCTCTGCCACGAACGGGGATATCGACGCGGAAATCGCCGCGGGTCGGTTTCGTCAGGACCTGCTCTTCCGCCTGAACACCGTCGAACTCCGGCTGCCGCCGCTGCGCGATCGGAGGGACGACATCGCCGCGCTGGCCAATCACTTCCTCACGGCTCATGCCTCGCGGTACCGGAAGCGGATCGCTGGCTTCGATGATTCGGCGCTCGCCGCCCTGTCCGAATATCCATGGCCGGGGAATGTGCGCGAGCTCGATCACGCGGTCGAGCGCGCTGTTCTCATGACGACCGCGGATCGCATCAGGGCCGCCGACCTGGACCTGCGCGCCGTGCGTGAGCTGCCGACACGGCTCGACGATCTGAGCCTCGAAGATGTTGAAGCGCTGATGATCAAGAAGGCGCTCTCCCGCCACGGGAGCGTGACCGAGGCCGCGCGAGCGCTCGGTCTGAGCCGGTCTGCTCTCTACCGGCGGCTCGAGAGGTACGGGCTCCAGTGATGAATCACGACCGGCGAGTCCTCCTGCTGAATCTGGCCGCGGGATTGCCGGGTGTCATAGCCTCAGCTGCTCTTCTCTGGCTGAGCCCTTACCCCTTGGTCAATCGCGCTGCAGCAGGAGCACTGATCGTCTATTGCTGGCTCAAGATCGCCGCGCGTTCTCGAGATCGAGTTGTTCGGCGTCTGCAGACGATTTCGAATCTTCTCGCGGCACTTCGAGAAGGCGATTTTTCGATTCGCGCGCGGGATGCCGGCAGCCGCGATGCGCTCGGCATGGTCATGCTCGAGATCAATACCCTGTCGAGCACGCTCCACGCGCAGAGGATCAGCGCGCAGGAAGCGACCGCGCTGCTTCGTGCGGTGATCGCCGAGATCGACGTTGCTATCTTCGCATTCAATCCTCAGGGGCAGCTCGCATTGGCGAACCGCTTCGGCGAACACCTGATTGGTCGTCCCCACGACGACATCATCGGCAAGAGTGCACACGAGCTTGGCCTCGAACTCGACGGGCCGTCGGACTCGCACGTGCACGACGTCGCTTTTCCAGGTGGCACTGGACGCTGGGAGATTCGTCGCCGGACGTTCTGGCAGGGAGGCGAGCCGCATCAATTGGTGGTGTTGTCGGATGTCAGTCAACCGCTCCGCGAACAGGAACGGCAGGCCTGGCAACGGCTGATTCGTGTGATCGGCCACGAGTTGAACAACTCGCTCGCGCCGATCAAGTCCATAGCCGGTAGTCTGTCCGGTCTCCTGCGGCGCGAGCCACAGCCCGCGGATTGGCGCGATGACATGGCTCACGGACTGGCGGTGATCGAATCACGCTCAGACGCGTTGAACCGTTTTACGACCGCGTACGCCCGGCTTGCGCGGCTACCCGCACCCCGATACACGGTTGTCGAATTTTCCGACCTGATGCACCGCGTCGTGGCTCTCGAGACGCGACTGGCAGTCAATCTGTCGAGTGGACCCGATCTGACCATCCACGCCGATCCTGACCAGCTGGAACAGCTTCTCATCAACGTCGTTCGAAATGCGGTTGACGCGGCGCTGGAAACGGGGGGGCGAGTCTGCGCGAGCTGGTCGCGCGCCGACTCGAACCTGGAGGTCCAGGTCGTTGATGAAGGGCCGGGCCTGCAAAACACCGCGAATCTGTTCGTCCCGTTTTTCACCACCAAGCGTGAGGGATCGGGTATCGGATTGGTCTTGGGCCGGCAGATCGCAGAAGCCCACGGCGGCACGTTGACCCTTCAGAACCGCGAGGACTCGCGGGGCACGCGAGCCAACGTCAGAATTCCCATCTAGGAGAGGAGGCGCGACATGTCGGATCTCGCTCGCCTTTCACGGAACATTCGGCGCTCACCCGTGAGCGCCATCGCCGCGGTTCTCACGTTAACGCTGACGATTGGTGCGGGTGCCTCGATCTTCGCCGTTGTCGATGCGGTCCTGCTGACGCCGCCACCGTTTGCAGATCCCGATGCGCTCGTCACTCTGGGAGAGACGCCAATCGATGCACCAGCGTCGGCTCCTCGCGCCGTCCTGTATGTAACCTTCCAGGCGTGGCGCGAACGCGCCGGAACGTTTGCCACCCTCGAAGCGTTCGATGGAACGAACGTTACCCTTACAGGTGTAGGGGCGGCGGAGCGACTGAGTGTCAATGATGTGACGACGGGATTTCTGTCGGTTCTGGGCGTAAGCCCCGCTCACGGACGTACTTTTCGGGCCGACGACCTCGGACGGCCCCTTGCGATTGTCAGCGACGGGTTTTGGCGAGAGAAGCTGGCATCCGATCCAGCCGTCGTTGGACGGGAGCTCGTTCTCGGCGGTCGGGTTCACACCATTGTCGGCGTCCTGCCGGCCGCCTTTTCTTTCGCGCTCAATCGGTCCGACGTCTGGCGACCGCTGCCGTTCCCGTCGGCGGCAAGTGACGGCTACCGCGTGGGCGTCGTTGCGCGTCTCGCTCAGGGCTCGTCGCCAACCGCCCTCGCGAAGGCGCTCGACGATGTCAGCCGTGCGTCGAGACCTCCTTCGCACGTGGCCGCGGCTGACATCGCAGCGGTGGTGGCTGGCGGTGCGAAGACCACTCTTCCGGTACTTGCCTGGGCGGCTGCGATAGCGGTTCTCATCGCATTCATCAATCTCGCGGGCCTGTTGATCGTGCGCTTGGTCGATCGTCGTCGAGAACTGGCGGTCAGGATTGCTCTAGGCGCACGCCAATCGCAAATTGCGAAACAGCTCCTATGGGAGGCCGTCGCGATTGCGTCGATGGGAACGCTTGGCGGTATCGTTCTCGCCGTTTGGCTCACGCCGCTTGCGGGTGAACTTGCGGTGACCTCACTTGGGAATGTCGCGAATCGCTCGGTTGCGATGAATTGGCCAATCATCGGCCTCGTCACCGTGGCTGCTCTCGCGTGTGCAGGTGTCTGTGGCTCAATCACCGCCATACACGCGGCGCGATGGGACGCTGTTGGGGTCCTTCGTCGCGGGGCAACACCCGCGCCTCGTGAGGCGCGTTTGCGGCGCCTGTTTGTCACCGCGGAGGTTGCGCTTGCCTTCGCCCTCCTGGTGTCGATGGCCCTATTGGGCCACACACTAATCCTGATGACAGGCGTCAACCCTGGCTTCGATCCTCGTGGCGTGTTGGCCTTGCAGGTATCGCTGCCAATGGCCAGCTATCCAAGCACCGAGCGCGTCACGTCGTTCTACTCGACCTTGCAGAATGCGCTGGAGAGCCGGCTCGGCTCACGCGCGGTTTCGATCGTGGATGAAATTCCTCTCAGCGGCGATCGCGGCCGTCGCTTGGTCAGCGTGAGGCCGACCGACACCAGCCGAGAAGCCGCCGTGCGCAGCGTGAGCCCGAACTACTTTGACGTGATGCAGATTCCCGTCATAGCCGGCCGATCTTTCGAGCCTGACGACAACGCAGCGGCCCGGCCGCACGTTATCGTGAGCGAATCGCTGGCCAAGATGCTTTTTGGACTGCGGTCACCGGTCGGCCGTCAGATCTCTTTGGGTGCACAAGTGCCAGCCGCGGAAGTCGTGGGCGTTGTCGGTGATGTGAAGCACCGTGCTCTCGATGAGATAGTTTTACCGACTGCCTATCTATCGGCTTGGCAAGAACCGTCGCCGTCGAGCGTCATCGTCATCCACAGTCAACGACCGGACGTCGAAGTCATCGCTGCCGTGCGAGAGGAGGTCGCACAGCTGGACGGAGGCCTTCCCGTGTACCGCATTCGTTCGATGTCAGAGGTGGTCGCCTCATCCCCCGGAGTTGAAGTACGCCGAGTGCTCACCGCCACGTTCGGGGCTTTCGCGCTGCTTGCTGTGGTGCTAAGTGCGATTGGACTGTTCGGTGTGGTCGCACATGACATCGCATCCCGACGCACGGAGCTTGCGCTTCGAATGGCTCTGGGTGCGGGTTCGATGCGAATCCTGTGGACGACGGTTCGACACGGTGCAGTGATGATGATTTCGGGTCTTGCTTTGGGAGGCTTACTGTCGATCTGGACGACGCAGGCACTTGGCGGGGTCGGACTGACGATGACGAGCACTGTGGATCTAGTCAGCCTCGGTACCGCCGCTGCCTGTCTTCTGGCCGTGGCTGCAGGAGCCTTGCTTCCGGCGGTGTTGCGCGCTGTGCGAACCGACGCCATTGTCGCCCTACGCAGCGAATAGGGGTAAGGATCATGCTGCAAGATGTTCGTCTCGCCGCACGCGCGCTCCGGATGACGCCGGTCTCCTCGATCGTGGCGATCCTGTCACTCGCACTTGGCATTGGGGCCAACACCGCCATCTTCTCCTTGGTCGACCGCCTCGTCCTTCGCTCGCTGCCGGTGGTCGAGCCGCAGCGGCTCGGGGTCGTCACCGACGCACGTGCCATCAAGGGTGGCTTCACAGCAGGCTACACCTATGCCATCTGGGAACAGATTCGCCAACGCGGGCAGCTGTTCGATGGCGCCTGCGCCTGGTCGACGGAGCGATTCAACCTGGCGCAGGGCGGCGGCGAGACCCATCCCGAGGATGGCATCTACGCCAGTGGCGAGTACTTCTCCACATTAGGCGTACCGGCGTTACTCGGCCGGACGTTCACGGCGGCTGACGATGTGCCGGGCGGCGGAAAAGATGGTCCGGTCGCGGTCATCAGCTACGCTCTCTGGGAGCGCCGCTTCGGCGGCACAGGAACAATCGTCGGCACGCCTCTCGTTGTAGAGCGCGTACCCTTCACGATCATCGGCGTAACGCCGCCTTCATTTTTCGGAGCAGAGACCGGTCGCGCCGCCGACGTCATCTTGCCGTTGAACAATGAGCCGCTGATTCGCGGTAAGGACAGTCGATTCGGGCCCGAGCGTGGTTTTTACGGTCTGACGGTTCTGCTTCGGTTGAAACCAGGTCAATCGATTGACGCCGCGAACGCGACCATCCGTGGTCTACAACCGCAGATTCGTGAGGCGGCACGCCCGGCGACGCTGCCTGCGCTTCTGACAAACGAATTCCTGAAAGATGTGTTCT
>Ga0070698_100002094_pt1 | contig 22141 bp, 22 predicted proteins | sample KBSK1502metaG_FD_65477 | JGI IMG/M metagenome (GOLD analysis project Ga0070698, IMG submission 65477) | Corn, switchgrass and miscanthus rhizosphere microbial communities from Kellogg Biological Station, Michigan, USA - KBS K1-50-2 metaG | ecosystem: Host-associated > Plants > Roots >...
CTAAGATTGAAGTCAATCCTTAGATTTGTGATGTATTAGTAGCTAATCCCTGCCTGAAGGCAGGCAGGCGTTAAAACTTGAAACCGTTAATAATCATCTTTGGAGTTTTGTTTTCATCATTTATGAAAACCTCCGATCCCACAACTGAAACTGTTTGTGGTATCTGGAAAGGATATTTTGGAACAGAAAGAGAGATCAACTCCATCATTATTAAGATCAATCCCCAAAACAAGGCAGAAGTATTTTGCAACTTCAATGAAGCTTGTCTTAAAACAAACGGCACGTACAAACTCATCGGTGATTCAGCAATAGTTATCTCCTGCGTTCTTACAGAAAAAAAATCTTCACAGGTAGTTTTGTATGGTAACCTTAACCGCAGCACCAGTTTTATAGATGGCCAATGGGATGGCGATGGCAAAGAAGGCGGATGTTTTTACCTTCAAAAACAAGTAGTTCAAACCAATCTTTAATTTTTTTCTAAACTTGTGTTTGCTTTATCGTTAATTTTCTGTGAGCAAATATTTATTTTCTCACAGATTACACAGAAAAATACAGATTTAATTTTCTGCGAAAATCCCTGCCTACCGGCAGGCAGGCGTGACATCTGTGAGCATAAATAATTCATGCATTTCATAATTCTATTCAACAAATGTTGAATAGAATTATATAGTTGATTAGTTCATTCTATTAATAAATTTAAAAACAAAAAGCCCGGCCTCCCTCTCCTTCAGGAGAGGGACCGAGGGTGAGGTTTATGAAACGAGTAACCGGCATCGGCGGCATCTTTTTCAAAACAAAAGACCCCGAAAAATTAAAACAATGGTATGCCGAGCACCTTGGCATCAAAACAGATAAGTATGGCGCCAACTTCGATTGGAGAAAACCTGATGGAACAAAAGGGTTTACTGTCTGGAGCACTTTTAAGGAGGACACTAAATATTTTCAGCCAAGTGAAAAAGAAATGATGATCAACTACCGGGTTGAAAATTTGGAAGAGCTTTTGAAAGTATTAAAAGAAGAAGGAGTAACTGTTGTTGGTGAAATGGAAGCGTATGATTACGGAAAGTTTGGCTGGATACCCGATCCCGAAGGAAATAAAATAGAACTATGGGAACCTGTTGACACTGAGTTTGAAAAAATGGGTTCGGACACAAATGAATCCACATGATGAACGGAAGCATTAGTTGATAGATCATACGTCAGTCCTATCGTTTCAAAAGTCTATGATGAAATTGCGATCATGAAAAAAATTATTTTTCTTCTAATGACATTTGTCTCTTTTGAATTTTCAATTGCACAAAAGCCATGCAGTCTCCCGGTATTTCGCCAGTTTGATTTTTGGGTGGGTAATTGGGAAGCATTTGCCACGAATGGAAAAAAAGCAGGTGATAGCAAGATCAGCATCATACTCGACAGCTGTGTGATCCTTGAAGAATGGACAAGTGCATCTTCACAGCAGGGATTGACTTACTCCGGGAAAAGTTTTAATATGTATAATGTTGCTACAAAGCAATGGCAACAAACCTGGGTTGATAATACCGGCAATACAACTGAATTTTTAAGAGGAAGCAGCAGTGATGGTAAGATCGTTTATTATGCCGATAAGGTAATCGACCCTAAAGGAAAGAATTTTATGCGAAGACTTACATTTACCAAATTAAGCAATGATAAAGTGAGGCAGTTGGGTGAACGAAGTGATGATGAAGGAAAAACATGGACAACAGAATATGATCTTGAGTATCGGAGAAAAAGCTAGGCTATCTATTTTTGATCGCTATTCTTTCAGCACTCATCTTCTAAGCTTTGCGCCGAATCAGTTTTAAATGAACAATAGCCGTGATAGGCGGCAGTGTCTGCAATTTAATTTTACTGACCTTTAATACAATTATTTACAGCAATACAAGAATTTATAAAACAAAACTACTGTTATGAAAAAAATAATTTCTGCGATCATTTTATTGTTTGCAATTTTTCAAACATCAATAGCACAAATGGATCTGCCGCCAAGCGGTGGTAATCCAAGAGCAACGCTTACCGAAGAGGTTGGCATCACAAGTATTTCAATAAAATATTCAAGACCTGATGTAAATGGCCGTGAAGGAAAAATCTGGGGGACATTAATAACTTACGGATTTACTTCACAGAATATACCAACAGGTGAAAATAATATGCCATGGCGTGCCGGCGCCAATGAAACTACCACTATCACATTTGAACATGATGTGAAAGTGGAAGGGCAGCCGATCAAAGCCGGTACTTATGGTTTATACATGGCTGTATGGCCGGAGAAAGTCACAATAATTTTTTCTAAGCAAGCTGATGCATGGGGCAGTTTTTTTTATGAAGATAAAAATGATGTGCTGCGTGTAGATGTAAAACCTGTTGCACTCGATAAAAGTGTGGAATGGCTGAAGTATGAATTTATTGAACAAAGAGAAAAATATTGTGTGATCTCATTGCAATGGGAAAAACTATCGATCCCATTCAGGGTAGATGTGGATGTTGACAATATTGTATTGGCAAGAATGAAGGAACAGGTTACTGGTCAAAGAGGTTTTACTGCATTAAATCTTACGGCAGCGGCTAATTACTTTTTAAATAAAAATATAAACCTTGATGAAGCCCTGGCATGGAGCCAAAGAGCGTCTAGCTTCAAAAGTTTTGCCACATTAAATACATTGGCCACGGCGTATACAAAAATGAATAAATTAAAGGAAGCTGATTCCACCATGAATGAAGCCCTGGCATTTGCAAGTCCGGCTCAATATCTGAATGTTGGCCGTGCATTAATTACTGCAAAAAGATTAGACAGGTCATTGGAAGTTTTCAATGCCAGTCAGAAAAAAAATGGAGATGTATTCCAGGTAAATGCTGGGTTCATGTCTTACTATTCAGCTAAAGGAGATTTTAAAAAAGCATTGGACTATGCAAATAAAGCGTTGGCCCAGGCTCCTGATGCCATAAAGCCATCAGTAACTGCAAACATTGCAAAACTGAAAGAAGGGAAAGATATCAATCAGCAATAAAATTTTTATGAAAAAAACATTCAGTGTTTTATTGATCGGTGCTGTAGTTGCAATTTCATTTTATTCTTTTTCTACAGAGAGCCGGAACAAAAAACCGTTGTCAGCTATTAAATATACCTGCCTGCCCTGCGGCTCGGGTTGTGATACGATGGTTTATGATGTACCCGGCACCTGCAGTCATTGCAATATGAAGCTCATTGACCAATCAACAATTGTTCATAAAAACATTCAGCCTGATCAGCTATGTTCATTAGATAATAAGAAGGTTATCTTTCTTGACGTTCGCACAGCGGAGGAATTTAATGGAACCGCAGAAGATAAATTTGGTGCAATAAAAAATGCTATTAATATTCCTGTCCAGGAATTGGAAACAAGAATGAATGAACTGGAAAAATATAAAGACAAAGAAATCATCGTTTATTGTTCTCATAGTCATCGCAGCCCGAGAGCCAGTTATCTGCTTACACAAAATGGATTTAAAAAAGTGACAAACATGCTGGGAGGGATGAGTGTTTGGAAAGACCTTGTAAAGAAAAATGATTGTAATGAAAGATTATACAAACAGCAGTAATTTTATACTATAAATAAACAAACATGAACAATGCAATCAGCTGGTTCGAGATCGGAACTACGGATCTTGACAGAGCCACGAAATTTTATGAAGCGATTTTCGGAATAAAACTTAGTCCGCTGGATCTCGACAATATAAAAATGCGGATGTTTCCATTGGATGATATGATGACGGGTGTGGGAGGAGCATTGGTTTTTACAAATGGTTTTCATAAGCCATCTTCAACTGACGGCCCATTGATCTACCTGAATGGAAATCCTGATGTACAAAACGTATTGGATAAAGTGGAAGCTGCCGGCGGAAAAATTATGGTTCCAAAAACAGAGATAAGCCCTGACTATGGTTTTATGGCTGTCATCATTGATAGTGAAGGAAACCGGATCGGCTTGCATTCCGTGCCAAAACAATGAACCCCAAACCCTGCCTACCGGTAGGCAGGCCCTAAAGGGACATTGTTGAAAATCTTTTAAAGCTTAATTCATGAAGATGCCGGATAAAAAATCTGATTTTTATTATTCACGTTATAAAAACTAAGTCATGGCAGACTTTGACTGGAGCCGGTTTACCGTTCGTATTAATGTAAAAGCGCCAACAGAAAAATTATACTGGTGCTGGGCCACAAAAGAAGGAATTGAATTTTGGTTTCTTCGTAGATCAGATTATAAGAAACCGGACAATACTCTTTACAAAGACAACCAATTTGTAAAAAAAGGAGATAGCTATTCATGGTGGTGGTATGGTTATACTGATGAAGTGGTGGAGCATGGTGAAATATTAGATTGCAATAACAAGGACCTTTTTCAATTTAAATTTGGCGATGCTGGCATTTGCACTGTAAAGATTTATGAAGAGCAGGGTGAAAAGATTTTAGAGTTAGTACAGGATCATATTCCAATTGATGATAAAGCAAAACAAAACTGGCATATTGGATGTAAAACAGGCTGGACATTTTATATGGCAAATTTAAAATCGATGCTGGAAGGTGGGATTGATCTGCGGAATAAAAATGAGCAGTTGCAAAATATGTTAAATGCATAGGCCCCTCCCGACCTCCCCCGTTGGGGAAGGCCAACAGCACACATTACCAGATGATTGGAGATCTTGTATAGAAATGGAATTTTTCTTATCATGGCGAGTAAAGATTTGAAGTTGATATGGTAATTAAATAATTTATTAAAGATTAAAAGAACCGTCCCTTCTCTATAGGAGAAGGGACAGGAGGGATGAGACTATGGCATATAATGAAAAATTAGCCGATATGACAAGAGAACTTATTTCCCAAACACATAAAAATGTGAAAGAGAAAGCAATGTTCGGCGGTTTATGTTTTATGGTAAATGATAAAATGTGTGTGGGAGTAGAGAAAGAAAGATTGATGGTAAGACTCGATCCCTCAAAATATGAAGAGGTAATTGAAAAAGAAGGATGCAAACCAATGGACTTTACCGGTAAAGTGATGAAAGGATTTGTTTTTGTAGATGCAGATGTTCTGAATACAAAAAAGAAACTGGAATATTGGGTAAAACTTGCATTGCAATATAATAAAATTGCAAAAGCAAGTAAGAAACCTGCCCGTCCGGCAGGCGGGAAACCTGCAAAGAAAAAGAAATGATATACAGCCTTGAAAAATCGTATCAAATTCTTGAAAGAACCCCCGAGGTTCTGAAAACATTACTAACTGGTTTGGATGATGGCTGGGTAATGAATAATGAGGGACCCGATACATTTTCTCCTTATGATGTGATCGGCCACTTGATCCATGGTGAAAAAACAGATTGGGCAGCAAGAACAAAAATCATTTTAGAATTTGGTTTATCAAAACCCTTTGTACCATGGGATCGTTTTGCACAATATGAAGAAAGCAAAGGCAAATCATTATCACAATTGCTTGATGAATTTGAAAGAGTTAGAAATGAAAATGTTTCATGGTTGAGATCTTTGAAGTTAACAGAAACAGATCTTGATAAAAAAGGAATGCATCCAAAGCTTGGTGAAGTGACTTTACGAAATTTGCTGGCTACATGGGTAGTGCATGATCTTACCCATCTTGCACAAATAACAAGAGTAATGGCCAAGCAATACAAAGAAGAAATGGGGCCATGGCCTGAATTTTTCCGCATTTTGAGCTTTTAACGATTTATTTAAAAGGTAAAAAAATAAAATGAAAAAAATCATTTTATTACTCGCCTGCTTTATTACAATACAGGCAGTAGCACAGGATTCTACAAAAACAAAAATGAAAGAATATCTCGGCGTACTGACTCTTACGGAAAAAATATAAGGATGAAAAAAATTGGGGACAAGCCGAGCAAGGAATTGTGGGCGAACATTTTCAGCGCTTGATCAAAATGAAAGAGGCCGGCATCGTAGTACTTGCAGGAAGAACAGAACTTGCATTGAACGATGCTAATATGATGGGTCTTGTAATTTTTTATGCAAAAGATGAAAAAAAAGCTTTGCAGTTTATGATGGACGATCCCGCGGTGAAAAATAAAATCATGCAAACCAAAGTATACCCTTATGGAATTGCATTAAGCAAATGCCAATAATTTTCCGGATACTAACCTTCTAAAAATTTCATATCACCGTTTATCATAAATAGCTTTCCTTTACTATCAGTGTCAACTTACCTTTCTGAAACATAATTTTTCATTTAATAAAATTTTTATGAAAAAAAATATTCTTGTTGTATTTGCATTGTTCATGATCACACTTACAACAAAAAGCCAGGATGTTATTGTCTCCCCGCAATGGCTGAATGATAACATGAATGATCCCAATCTAATCATTATCCAACCAAGTTTTTTAAAACTTGATTATGATAATGAACATATAAAAGGTGCCAGGTATCTCTGGCCTGATTGGTTAACGGCAAATTCTCCCGAAGGAACTTATAACCCCCCTGATCCAAAAGATGCAACAAAAGTTTTGCAGGACCTTGGTATTAATAAGAATTCAAAAGTTGTTTTATGTCATGCGTTTGGTGATGTTAGCATAACCGCAAGAATGTTTTTGACCCTTGAATATTTAGGATTGAAAGGCCAGGTTTATTATTTGAATGGTGGATTAGTAGCATGGAAAAAAGCAGGGTTTCCTGTAACAAAAGAATTACCCGTTGTAAAAAAAGGAAATTTTGTTGCATCAGTTGCCAACCCGGTATTGGTTGATAAAAATTATGTGGTGAAATCTTTGCAAACAAAATCTGCCGATGTGGTTGATGCAAGAATGAAACGATTTTATGATGGTGATCCTACGGGCAATCCCCGTGATGGACATATTAGCGGTGCGTTGAACTTGCCATACACTGATATGATCGACTCCACCAATAACATTAAACCGATGGATGTGCTTTCAAAAAATTTCCAGGCGGTAGTTCCTGATAAAGGGAAAGAGATCGTTACTTATTGTTTTATCGGGCAAACAGCAAGTGTCATTTATCTTACGGGTCGTTCGTTGGGTTATAATGTAAAATTGTATGATGGTTCTATGCAGGAATGGAGCAGGATACCTGAATTGCCAATGGAAAAAACAAAGAAGGAATAATTCATTTTTAGTATAGCCATCATATATGCTTACCCAATCAACGGTTATTATTAATAAACCTATAAAAGAAGTTTGGGAATTTTTTAAAAACCCAGATAATCTCAAACTATGGCTCGGCGGTTTTCAACGTTTTGAACCGGTAAGCGGCACACCCGGAACAGTAGGCGCAAGAGCAAAACATTATTTTTTAGAAAGAGGAAAAGAATTGATCCTTGACGAAGAAATTATAGAAATAATTCCCGAAAAAAAGTTTTCAGGCACACTCGGTTCGTCAAAGATGGTAAATACAGTAACAAATTATTTTAATGATCTTGGAAATAATCAAACGGAATACTCACTATCATCCGATACACAGTTCAAAGGTTTTTTCTGGAAACAGGTTGGGCCATTAATGAAAGGTGAATTTAAAAAACGACAGGAAAACGATATTCAAAAATTAAAACAAGTATTGGAAAACCAATAAAAAAAATCCCCGGTGTTTATGCCGGGGATTTTTTATAAATTATTTTTTCCGTTTAAATGTTCCTTCCATAAATATCATTTCTTTCCCGTCAGGACCAGTACCATACATTTTTAATGTATAGTTATCGTCGTCAGTAATTTTCATTACTTCACGAATATCAGAATCTTTCCCTGTCACTGGATCGGTTTGTTTTCCTTTCAGAGTAAGTGTTTTTGTAGCATCATCATAAGTACCGGTCATAAATATCATTCCCGAACCCATATTATCAATCCATGTGTTCACGAACATTTTTTTTGCATTATCATAACCCATAATGCTGTGCCCCTGGAAAGGCATACCCATCATGTTACCAGTATAATCGCCAACTTGGTATAATCCATTCATGATCGTACTATTCACATTTGTAGCTTTTGATTTATCAGGTTTTGTAGGATCCATATAGCCGGTAATATCTGCTTCCCAGGTGCCATTAAACTTAGCCATCCATTTATGCATCGGGCCGGGAGTCATAAAGTCCTGGTATGCTTTCATTGGATCCTGTTGCGCATATAAATTTTTAACGGTAGTAAGTAAGAGAACTGAACAGAGAATTAAGGTTATCCGTTTCATAATATAAAATTTTGGATTAAAAAGGTACAACTTCTTCATTATTCACAATTGCTTTTTTTGATGAAATTCTAAATTTTGTTGATAAAATCTGTGATTGAACAAGCAAGACGATTGCTTGTTGTTTCAACGTAACTTTGAACTCAATTTTATGGGAGTCCTAAAACAAATAGCAGAATATCTCTACATCCGCAAGCCGGATCCTAACAGGCCAAAGTCAGATTTTGTAAAATATATGCATGGCATTAACAGGATCAGTCTCCTCATTTTTATTCTTTGTTTGATACTATTGGCAATAAAATTACTTTCCTGAAGTAAGGTCAAAGATCAGTTGTGCAGCTTTTACTGAAGCGTTTCCTTTTTCACTTAAAATATTTTTAAGATCAGCATAATCCTTTTTCAATTCAGTAATTCTTTTTTCATTTGTAAGCAATTCATTTAATTCTTGTTCCAGGTTTTTTACATTCATATCATGCTGGATCAATTCTTTTACCACTAATTTATCCATGATAAGATTTACCAATGAAATGAATTTTACTTTCACTAGCCGGCGGCCAATTTCATAAGAAAGAAATGAACCTTTATAACAAACTACTTCAGGCACGGCAAATAAAGCAGTTTCAAGCGTAGCTGTACCCGATGTTACCAATGCTGCTTTCGCCTGCATCAACAGGTCATAAGTTTTTCCTGAGACAGCGCTTACATTATTATAAGGATTTAATAAAGAAGAATAAAAATCATCATTAATACCCGGTGCTTTAGCAACTATAAACTGGTAATTTGAAAATGATTTACTTACTTCCAGCATTACTGGTAATTTTTTTAAGATCTCTTGCTTTCTGCTACCAGGAAGTAATGCGATTATTTGTTTGTCCATGGTCCATGGTCCATGGTCAATGGACTTATGATTTTCGACCACTTCCACCAGCGGATGCCCCACATATTCCACATCCCAATTCCATTTATTCTTAAAATAATCTTTTTCAAAAGGAAGAATAACGATCATTTTATCAATCGTCTCTTTCATCATCTTTACCCGGTTCTCTTTCCATGCCCATACTTGTGGTGAAATATAATAGATGATGCGAAGGCTTTTTTTCTTTGCCCATTTTGCAATGCGGAGATTGAAACCAGGGTAATCAATAAGAATTAAAGTATCAGGGTGAAATTGCTCAATATCTTTTTTACAAAATTTAAGATTGCGAAAGATGGTAAAAATATTTTTTATCACTTCCCAGAAACCCATAAAGGCGAGGTCACGGTAATGTTTTACCAGATCGCCACCGGCTTGCTGCATTTTATCACCACCCCAGCAACGAATAGTTGCCGATGCATCAAGCTTTTTGAGTTCTTTGATAAGATTGCTGCCATGCAGATCTCCGCTTGCTTCACCTGCTATAATGTAATACTTCATAAACCCCCAATCCGCGTAAGGCGGAGAGTTTTGGAAATTAAAAATGTTTTGCAAAATAAGCATTTGGTGAATAGCGATATGGAAGTATAAGAGTGCGACGCAAGAAAAGCATAATAGAAATTCTGCAGCTGGGTAACTAAATAAAAACTTTTATTATTAGGATCGCAATACCATAAACAAGTGTAGTTGCAAAGATCCCTTTCGCCGTCTTGTCCCGATGTGTATTTATATAGAGAGTAAACAGCACTGCATTTGCCAAAAGGCAAAGAGCTCCGATAGAAGTGATCAGGCCCCTTGTATTAAAAAAATAGTCAAGAAATTCTATGAATCCAAATGATGAAAACTTAACAAAATAAACAATGATAAGACCAAGTGCCGGTCCGACCAGTCCAAGAACTAATCCAAGCTTAAGGTTATCTCTTTTTAGGATAAATGTTGCCACGTTTTTTCAAATTTAGATTTAAGAACGTAATTGGTCATATCAAATTGTACAGGAACCACGCTGATATAATTATTGGCTAATGCCCATACATCAGTATCCTTGCCTTTATCAAAATTTACAAATTCACCAGTGAGCCAAAAATATTTACGGCCATGCGGATCGTGCCGCTCAATAAAATCCTCCTCATATTTTGCATAAGCCTGACGGCAGATCATGATTCCTCTTATCTCTTCAATTTTGGCCATAGGAATATTTACATTCAGGATCATATGCTTGTCCTGCTGCGCTGACAATAATTTTTCAACGATAATGCGGGCATATTTTTTTGCAGGTTCGAAATCGGCTTCAATGCTGTAATCAAGCAATGAAAAGCCGACGGATGGAATGCTTTCAATAGCAGCTTCAACCGCAGCGGACATAGTGCCTGAATAAATAACATTGATGCTATGATTGGCGCCGTGATTGATACCACTTAAACAGAGATCAGGTTTGCGGTGAAGCACTTTATCAACGGCCAATTTTACACAATCAACAGGAGTACCTGTACATTGGTAAGCTTCTATTCCTTCAAAGTAATTTACCGGATGTAATCTTAACGGCGAGCCGATTGTAATTGCATGACCCATTCCCGATTGAGGCTTGTCAGGCGCCACTACAATTATTTTTCCAAGATCCTTTACGGCTTCCACCAGGCTCCTGATCCCCGGCGCCGAAACTCCATCATCATTTGTGATAAGGATTACTGGTTTTTCTTTTTTCTTAGTTACAGATCTTTTTACCGTTGCTTTTACTGCTTTCTTAGTTTTTGACATAGGTTCTTATTCTAAAGCAAAAATGTTTTGTTTTTTCCGGCCTGCCAAAAGGAATTATGGGTGCATCCCAAATTTTCGCTTTTTGCCCCTATCCCCTGAAGGGGAATATCAAACTCTAAAACTGTGCACCCCTTTAGGGGGTGGGGGCTAACACAAGTTGAAGCTGCGAAAATTTGGAATGCACCCGGACATATTTAAAATTGTTTTTTGATAAACCAAAATATTTAGTATTTTGCAGCTAACTCAATTAGTTTCTTATGAATATTGCCAATCAAAATCTGAAGTATCTCCGTAAGCTCCGCGGATGGACCCAACAGGAATTTGCTGACAAACTTCGTATAAAAAGATCTTTGCTGGGAGCTTATGAAGAAGAACGAGCAAAGCCAAATCTTGATGTATTGGAAATCGTTTGTGATATTTTCAAACTATCAATGGATGATGTTTTACGTAAAGACCTTAGTGAGAATAAAGGCAACTACCTGGCAAAAAGAAGAGCCTTGAAACTTGCCGGCGGAAGACCCGATATTCCTTTTGTGCCAATGAAAGCCGCTGCCGGTTATTTAAATGGCTATGCTGATCCGGATTATATTGATGAATTGAATACGTTTACTTTACCAATGTTATCGGGTGGCAATTACAGGGCATTTGAAATCATGGGCGATTCAATGTTACCAACGCCAAGCGGATCAATTATAGTGGGAGAAAAAGTAGAGACGCTTGATGATGTAAAAAATAATTACACTTATATTGTTGTTTCAAAATCTGAAGGCATCGTTTATAAAAGAATTGATAAAAACAACAAAGCTAAAAATAAGCTGACATTAGTAAGTGATAATCCTTCATACCAACCTTATCACATAAATTCAGATGACGTGCTGGAATTATGGCAGGCATCAGTTGTTATCAGCCGTGCTGTTTCTCAACAACGATGGGATATAAATCAATTGGCCAATATTGTTACCAATTTACATCAGCAGGTAAGTACCTTGAAAAAGAAGATGAATTAATTTACCCTCAATGATTTAGGAATTGCTAGTAATAGCAATATTACTTATGCAGGCAAAATTTATTGAATTATATTTGCCGTTAGCTAATCAACTAACTGCATGGCCATTAAACGCCTTTTTTTTGTACCCATGATGGTGGTAATGTTCCTATCTGGTTTTTCCCAAACCAGGAACATGCCGGCAGTTAAAACAGATCGTCCCCCTAAAATTGATGGACTTCTTGATGATGCAGCCTGGCAAACAGCACCGGTAGCAACTGATTTTATTCAAAATTTTCCAAAGCCAGGTGAGCTTGCAACAGTAAAAACAGAAGTAAGAATTCTTTACGACAATTCGTCCATTTACATCGGTGCCATGCTTTATGACGATCCTCATTTGATAAGAAAACAATTAACGGCCAGGGACGAGGAACAACAATCAGATGTAGATTATTTCTCCATTTTTTTTGATACTTACAATGATAATCAAAACGGTTTTCAGTTTCTTGTTACTTCAGCAAATGTGCAAACTGATGCAAAACTATCTCCCAGTTTCAGCGGTGATTTTAATGAGTATGGCGATAAAACATGGGATGCTGTTTGGGAAAGTCAGACAAAAATGACTGATAAGGGATGGTCATTGGAAATACGAATTCCTTATTTCTCTTTACGGTTTTCAAAAAAAGATGTACAGGATTGGGGCATTCAATTAATGAGGTTTACAAGAAGAAATAATGAAAGTTCTTTTTGGAATTTTTATGATCCTAATGTAAATGGTTTTTTAAACCAGTTTGGTGATCTAACGGGTTTGAAAAGTCTCGAACCGCCATTGCGTTTAAGTTTCTCTCCTTATTTATCAGGTGGTGTTAATATTTCACCGGTTGGTAATAAGAATAGAACAGAATGGCTGAAAAGCGGGGGAATGGATCTGAAGTATGGCATCAGCGAGAGTTTTACACTCGATGCCACTATCATCCCTGATTTTGGCCAGGTAGTTTCAGATAATGTGATCAATAATCTTACCCCTTATGAGATCAAGTTTGCTGAGAACAGACCTTTTTTTACAGAAGGAACTGAACTTTTTGATAAAGCGGGATTATTTTATTCGAGAAGAGTGGGAGAGACGCCGCAAAAATTCAGAACAATTCAAAGCTTTGTTCAAAGCAATTCCAATTATGAGATCATTGAAAATCCGGCAGTAACTAATTTATATAATGCGATCAAGTTTTCCGGTCGTACAAAAAATAAATTGGGATTTGGTTTTTTTAATGCAATAGCGCAAAGAGAACACGCAATCATTAGAAATAAAACTACCGGCAAAGACAGCAGTATTGTGACCGAGCCGCTTGCCAATTATAATATCGTTGTGGTTGACCAGGCTTTAAAGAACAGATCCTATGTAACATTTACAAACACGAATGTAACAAGAGAAAGTACAAACCGTGATGCAAATGTTTCTGCTTTTGATTTTAGTTTTTTTGATAAAGAAAATAAATTTAATGTTCGCGGTGCTGCACGCTACAGTAAAATTTTTGGCGCTGCCGGTTATGATGGATTCAGCACAAGCCTGCGTGTAGGTAAAGTAAGTGGTAAGATCCAGTATTTTATCCAGAACCTTATTGAATCAGATAAATATGATCCCAATGACATGGGCATATTGCCTGCCGCCAACGAAGTTTCTTATACCGGGCAGATCAGCTACAATCAATTTACACCCAAAGGTAATTTTCTTCAATACAATTATCGGCTTACTTCAGGTTATAGCTGGCTTTATAAACCTTATGCATATAATTACCTTCGATTTAGCGCTTCCGGTTTTTGGGTGTTCAAGAATTTCTGGGATGTTAGTTTTACACTCGGCACTTTACCATTTGGTGAGAACGATTACTTTGTTTTGAATACCCCCGCCCGTTATGCAAAACGACCGGCCTGGAGCTATGCGCAATTGGAAGGAAGCACCGACAGCCGCAAAAGACTTTTTTTCAGTTATGAGTTTCTCGGATCAGTATTTCACATTCCTGAAGAACATAATTACTATAAATATGATCTTGGCATCCGGTATCGCTTTAGCAATAAAGTATCAATGGAAATAACAAACGAAGCGGAAAAAGAAACGGATTTTATTGTTTTTGCCGGCAGAGAATTAAATGGAGAACCAATAATAAGTTTTGTTGATTTTACTGATATCACTTCTATCTATTCCGGTGTTTACAATTTTACTCCACGAATGAATTTAACCATGCGGGTAAGACATAACTGGAGCAAAGTAATTTATAAGCGATTTGCCAATGTAGATGCAAATGGAAAAGATATTCCCCGTTCATTTATTCCCAACCAGGATGAGAATGTGAACTTTTTTAATCTTGATGCATTTTTTACCTGGGATTTTCGTCTTGGTAGCCGCGTGGTGCTGGGTTGGAAAAATTTTCTTGGCAATGATGAAAATGTTGATGGCACATTACATAAAAACTACTTGAATAACCTTGGCGAAACGATTGACCTTCGTCATGGTAATGAGCTTACTCTTCGCTTTATTTATTTTATTGATTACAACACATTGAGAAAAAAACGCTGATCACTGCACTTGCATAATTCCATTTTCAACAATTGCAAAAACATTTTCTCCTTTTTGTGCATCCACATTTACGCAGCCGGTAAAACGACTGAAGGCAGGAAGGATACCAATGTTATTGCCAAAATAAAAGCAGGGAAATTGTAAGAACTGTCTGCCACGACCGCGGATACTAATGCCGGGATGAAGATGTCCGCAGAAAGTATAATGTGTTTGATCTTTTATTGAGGCGTCTTCGGGATCATGACAAAAAGAAAAATCACCCATATCAAGACAATCTTTTGTTTCAATCCTCATTTCCTCATACCATTTTTCTTCAAGAATATCATGATTACCATTTACCAAAATAATTTCTAAGGTATCAAGATCGTTTCGCCATTTTTTAAAAAGATCCATTTCTTTATTCGATTTACTATGCGAAAGATCGCCGGCGATAATCAGTTTCTCAGCTTTGAAAAAAAGTATTTGGGTAAATAACCGCTGCAGATCTTCTTTAAAAACATTTTGCGGTACCGGTATTCCCGATTTTCTGAAATGACCAGTTTTACCAATGTGGAGATCAGCAATGATCAATGTCTTTTGCTTTTCCCAATACATCAGCCTTTCGGGACTTAACACAAAATCATTTTCATTAATAGTGTAGGCAACAAGGGCATTCATAAGAGGAGAACAAATTTAAACCTTTGCATGAAATGAAAGATAAAAAGATGTTGCCAGTTACCAGTAACCGGTAACTGGCAACATGTAACAAAAATCACTTCATCAATTCTGTTTGCATCTTCTTTACTCTATCTTCTAATTTTTCTGAAGAAAGATCTTCCCGCATGCTATCCACTTTTATCGGGAAACAGAAAGGAGTGTATCGTTCAGGAAAAGTCAGAATGATCTTTGAGTGCTGGATCCGGTTCAGCATATCACGCAATCTTGTTTCTTCCATTTGCTGGCAAAAAACTTCATTATAAGATTGTCGCAATAATAAATTATGCGGTTCGTATTCATTAAAAACATTAAATAATAATGAAGCTGATGCTTGCAGATGGCGAGCCTTTTTTCTTTCACCCGGCATTCCCTGGAAAATCAATCCGCCGATAGTTGCGATATCACGGAATTTTCTTTTTGCCATTTCTGTACTGTTCACACTGCGTTGAATGTCTTCAAATAAATTTTCAGGTGAAAATAATTCATACACATTTGAATCGTCTAATGGAATTGGCTGGTCACTCAATAATTCAAAACCATAATCATTCATGGCAAATGAAAATGTGATCGGAGTAATGCGGCTGATGCGATAAGCAAGAATTGCAGCCATTGCTTCATGAACCAATCTTCCTTCAAAAGGATAAACAAATAAATGATGACCTTCATCTGTTTCGATCTGCTCGATCAGCAATTCATTTGCTTTTGGTAAATGAGAAAGTTGTTGTTGTAATTCGAACAATGGTTTCAATATTTTGAGTTCTATTGCCAGCTGTTCATGGTCCATTGTCCATTGTCCATGGTCGATGGACAATGGTTCACCATTCACCATTGACCTCCCGATAGCTATCGGGACACCACTCACGGCATTCAATGTTTCCCTCAGTTTCTTTCCCAGGTTTGCACTCAAGGGCATTCGTCCTCCCTGCCAGCTTGGAACAATTGACTTTTTTGCATTTGATTTACGAACATAAGCGGTCATATCTTTTGAAGAAACATATTCCAGTTTTCTTCCTGCCAAAGAAAACACTTCTCCGGGTGTTAAGCGGCTAATGAACCATTCTTCGATCACACCGATATAACCACCGTGCAATAATTGAACTTTCATCATTGGTTCGCTGACAATAGTGCCGATATGCAGGCGATGACGCATTGCGATTTTTCTTGAAGTAACCCTATATGCGCCATCTATCAGTTCCACTTTTTTATACTCATCATATTGTTGCAAGGCATTACCACCCGAAACAAGATGATGAAGGATCTGCTGCCATTCTTCTTCTGTTATTTCACTGTAACAATAGGTCGATCTTATTTCTTTAAAAATTTCATCAGCAACAAAACCATCGGAGATAGCCAAAGTACATAGCCACTGCATCAGCACATCATAACAAAGTAACATGGGCACACGGCTTTCAATTAATTCTTCTTTGATCGCTGATTTCAATGCAGCCGCTTCAATTAATTCAAGCGAATGTGTTGGCAAAAAATAAATTTTACTAATAGCATCAGGCTGGTGTCCGCTACGACCGGCACGTTGTAAAAAACGGGCCACACCTTTTGGCGATCCAACTTGTATCACAGTTTCTACGGGACGAAAATCAACACCAAGATCAAGAGACGCCGTGCATACAACTGCTTTTAATTTTCCTGTATGTAAATTTTCTTCCACCCATTCACGCAGTTCTCTTTCCACGCTGCCATGATGTAAGGCAATGGCGCCGGCAAGATCAGGAGATGCATTTAATATTTGCTGGTACCAGATCTCACTCATACCGCGGGTATTGATAAATATAAGTGTCGTTTTACTTTCATGAATGATCGGGAGGATTTTATGAACGAGTTTAATACCTAAATGCCCCGCCCATGGATATTTTTCTATCTCATCAGGAAAAATAGATTCAACTTCAATTTGTTTTTTCATTTCTGCTTTCACCATCACCCCCGGTTTCTTTAAGGACGATAAAAGGACATCACTTGCTTCTTCAAGATTTCCTATCGTTGCACTGATTCCCCAAATGGAAACAGCAGCCCCCCCAAACCCTCCCGAAGGGAGGGCTTCGCTGCCGCACATATGCCGGCTTAAAGGAGTGTCATCATTATATGAAACATTTTCAATAGGCGGGGTTTTGTGCAGCGGGTCACCTTCCCTTCGGGAAGGACGGGATGGGCTGTTCACAATTCTTGCTAATGCCAGCTCCACCTGCACGCCTCTTTTACTCCCAAGCAACTCATGCCATTCATCTACCGCAATAATTTTTAAAGAAGAAAAGATTTCAGCATAACCCTGCCCGTCCGGCAGGCGGGCTTTTTGCCCGATCAATAAATGAAGACTTTCCGGTGTGATGATCAGCACCTCCGGCATTTGTTTTTTTTGCTTTGTTCTTTCAGTGGTTGAAGTGTCGCCATTTCTTATTCCAACTTTCCAATTCATGCCGAGTTCAGCGATCACTTCTTCCATTGCACGACCAATATCAGTTGCTAATGCCCGAAGCGGAGTGATCCATAATAACTGAAGACCGCTGTTCTTTATTTTTTTATGATCATCCGGATGATGATTGATAAAATCAATGATGGCACCAAGAAAAACAGAGTAGGTTTTACCGCAACCGGTTGGTGCATTCACCAAACCACTTTCACCACTGATGATATGCTCCCATGCTTGTTCCTGGAAAAGAAAAGGCTGCCGGTCCTTTGCAGCCATCATTTCTTTTATGATTGTATAACCTTTACTTTCTTTTAAACCGGGCATCCTGCAATTTAGTTAAGCTTCGCAGAAATAAATTCACACCAAATTGTATTATGCGGCAAGCTATTAAATTGAAAAAAATGAAATTCTTTCAAGGGGTAATTATCTTCCTACGGAATCAACAAGCAAGAAAAAAAGATATAAACAGTATTTATCCGTAGAATAAAAGTTATTTTTCATATATCCAAAAACAATTCCTAAATTCAATATTCGATTGAATGGCCTTATTTTGAAAATTTGTTATCTGATACATTAGCCTCGTTTTTCCTCCAATTTTCTTCCACCCCTTGATTATTTTTCATTTCTACCCCCTGATTATTTTTCTGTCATCACACAGAAAAAACGAACCTGATATTCCTGAATAACCCCACATTAACTTTTGTAGAACTCTGATTAGGCATTTGTAAACTATTGTTTATGCGTGAAAGGTTTGACTGGACGCCTATTCTGTTATTGTATTTAATTGAGTTCATCAGTCAGTTAAAAAAGAGATACGATCTTTTTTACCGTGCCCGTGCTCCCGTTTTTCTGATCCAACCAACTATTAGAGCCACTAATCATTTTTAAAAACTTAATTATCCATTTTAAAACGAACTAATTATGAGAAAGAAAAAAAACAATTTAAAATTATCATCCCTGTTTGCAGTGTTGTGTTGTACAGTAGGATTATTCTTTGCCACTACAATCTCGGCACAAGTACCTCCATCTTGCGGTAGCCTAAATTGTACATCAAATGATGTGCAAATTGTAAGTGCATATTTAACAGACTTGTCCAACAACGCTTTAAGCTGTTCGGGTAATACACCTATTACAAGTTATAGGTTACACCTGATCGTTTCCACAAAAACGCAGAGGGTTGGAGTTTTTATTAACTGTCAATTAAATATAACGAGTGGCAGCACTACTACCCCCCTCCAGGTTTCTAATTGTTTTAATGTGACGCTTACAGGGAATAACAATGATTTACAAACGGACTTTACTAATCAGTCTCTCCCTTGTGGAAGTTCAGCAACCCTAACAGAAGTATTTACTTCCTGGGGAACTGGCAATACAAGTTTCTGTCCAGGTACCTGCCCGGGTACTCCCTCTAAATGCAGATTTGTTCCCGGAGAAGTAATTATTGTGCAAACATTTCCATGTACTCCTGCAACAACAACAGGGCCAACCAGTGATACAAAATGCGCAGGTGCAAGTAAAACTTTTTCTGCTACTTTTTCTGCCGGTCCAAACACTACTATAACAAGTGTACAGTGGCAAATTTTTGTTTCTGGTACTACATGGAGTAATTTAACTACCGGTGGAGTTTACACAGCCGATAATGACTTAACTTCTCCAGCTACACTAACAATAAGTGATGTAACCGGTTTAAATGGGAAGATATACCGAGTATTAATATCGAGTAATTCAGCTTCAAGCGGTGAAAATTGTTCAACTTCGCCACAAGCAACATTAACTGTTGATCCAACATCTGTAGGTGGCACAGTAGCTTCCGCACAGGAAATTTGCAGCGGTAGCTCTCCGAATGATCTGACATTATCCGGCAATACAGGCGCTGTAGTCAAATGGCAGAAATCAACAGACAATTTTGTTTCAAATTCCAGTGATATCGTCAACACTACTACAACATTATCTCCAGGGGCCTTAACTCAGGATACATGGTTCAGGGCAGTAGTTCAGAGTGGTGTATGTGCTTCTGCAAATTCCAATATAGTAAAAATTACTGTTGATGCAGCCTCAGTGGGAGGAACTGTTGCATCTGCACAAACTATCTGCAGCGGTAGCACTGCAAGTAATCTTACATTAACCGGCAAAACAGGAAATGTAATTAAATGGCAGAAATCAACAGACAATTTTGCTTCAAATTCTTCTGATATCGCCAATACTACTACAACGTTATCACCAGGCGCCCCAACTCAGGATACCTGGTACAGGGCAGTAGTTCAGAATGGTGTATGTGCTTCTGCAAATTCCAATATAGTAAAAATTACTGTTGGCGCTATTCCCGGTAAACCGGAATTTACTATTACAGAACCATCTTTATGCGGACCTTCAACCGGTAGCATAAACATTTGTCAAACAATCGTTGGCTATAATTATATAGTTCCTGGCAAAACCACAAAAAATGGAGATGGAAATGCATATTCTTTTACAGGATTAGGTGCAGGAACTAATCCCACATTAGAAGTAGTGAATACAACTGGTGGTTGCAGTTCTGGCACTTTTACCTGCAGTGATGCTGTTGGAAGTTGTAGTACTTCATCAGGCTCAAGAACTAGAACAGATGCTATTACCAGTGAATCAACTTTACCAGAGACAACAGTGAAAGCTTATCCTAATCCGTTCAGTGATAGAGTAAAATTCCTGGTAAGCTCTTCTGTATCCGGCAATGGAAGCCTTGACGTTTATAATATGATGGGGCAGAGAGTAAAAACTGTTTACACAGGTTTTATTGCTGCAGGCACACAGACTTTTGAACTCAGCTTGCCAACTCAACAAGTTTCCAGTCTGGTTTATGTATTAAGGATAGGAGATAAAAAAATGACAGGAAAAATATTGCAGATAAATCAATAAGTGAGAGTGAAGACTTGAAATTTTGAAATAAGATCCCGATAGTTATCGGGATAAAAAGATAGTAATCAGAAACAGAGCAACTCCGTGCCGAAGATTTGCATAGGGAAGCTGATTGAAAAACAATCGGCTCCCTGTGTATTTTGAAGAAGATATAAGAATACTAAAAAAGGAAGACTAAACCAGGAATCAAAAATCTTTAAAACGTTTCCGTTGTTACATGTATACAGGTGGAGATAGAGTTCAGCCTCTATTCTCCCCTGTATCTTTTTTAAAAGATGTGCATACCCGCCTGCATATCCTGTGAATAGTAAATCTACTTTGTCATTGGTGATATGACAAAAGAACTTTACTTTAGCCAGTCTTTAACCATCAACCTATCCACTATCTTCTGAAGTCCGTCCTCCATCCCGTTTAAAAACCATCGTTGATTTTTACTGAGTGTAATTAAAATATTAATTACAGCAAATCCTTTTCTGCGAAAGCCACCATCGTTCCACCTGTATCCTGCGTGTATTTATTAAACTTATCTATCAATCAAAATTCAACTGCAGATGAGAACACTGCTACCTATTTTGAAAACGAAACTCTTTTTATTGGGTTTCATTTCAGCTTGCACATTTATTTTAGCAACTACAGTTCCTCAAATAAGAAATTTTATCGCTCCTGAAAAAGCGATCGGTGAAAAAATAACAACGGAGCAAAAGAAGATCACTCCGAAAATAAAAACGCAAAACAAAACTGTGAGTGCTTCAAGAGTGACTTCATCGGTTTCTCTTGAAATGAATAATTCATTTGAAGCAACACTTACCTCTGATGCTGCAGATTATCCTCCCGGTTCCACATGTACATTAACCGGTACAGGCTTCACAGCAGGTGAAACAGTTACACTGCAAGTTTTGCATGCGGATTATCAACCCGGCGATCCAATTGGTTTGGATCATGAACCATGGACTGTTGTTGCTGATGAAAACGGAAATTTTACAACTACATGGCATGTGTGTGAAGATGATTGCGTGGGTGAATTATTAAGAGCAACTGCTGATGGACAAACAAGTGGGTTGCATGCGGAGACGACGTTTACTGATGCAGTCGCTTGGACCATTACGGTTTCTCAAACTACGGTTTGCCCCAGCCAAATAGTTAATTTAGCATTTACCGCGACATCTACTGGAACAACTGGGATTGGGTGTGTTAAGGTATCGATACCTGCAGCATATACTTCAGCTTCCACCACAGGTACAGTAACATCTCCAGCAGGTACATCTTGGAGTGGATCAATTTCTGGTTCGACATATACCGCTGTTGCTAGTGCTGTCGGAGGTGCCATTTCAGGAGGACAAGCTATAACCTTTACAATTACTGCTACTGCACCAGCTTCAGGGACTTCGACATGGACATCCACCGCTCGTGTCAATATCAATTGCACAGGATCACCAAGCTCGCCAACTGCTGACCCCCAGACTACAGCAAGTGATAATGTAGCGCCAACAGTAACAGCACCAACAACAGTTGATCTTGAGTGCAGCAGTAATTTACCGGCAGCAGCAACAACGATTGCGCAGTTCCTTGCACTGAGCGGATCAGCAGCAAATGATAATTGCACAGCACAGGGAAGTTTGACCGTAACATCATCAACCGGTTCACTGGTTGGAGATAATTGCAATGGCACGATAACAAGAACCTATACGATCAGT
>Ga0070698_100002095_pt1 | contig 22137 bp, 32 predicted proteins | sample KBSK1502metaG_FD_65477 | JGI IMG/M metagenome (GOLD analysis project Ga0070698, IMG submission 65477) | Corn, switchgrass and miscanthus rhizosphere microbial communities from Kellogg Biological Station, Michigan, USA - KBS K1-50-2 metaG | ecosystem: Host-associated > Plants > Roots >...
TCTATTCCGTCTGCTCCTTCGGATTCCATACAACGTGCTTTACCTGCCCGCCGCGGTTCATATCACAGGTACGGCGCTTCTTGCGCCCCTTGCCTTTGAAGGCCGCAGACGTTATGTCTCATCAAATCGGCAAGATAGCGGGATGCTCTATTGCGTTTTTGCAGGTTTCAGCACTTTTACGCTGCTGTGCTGGACTTACTACGGACTCCGTGCTGCTGTGATTCCATCAGGCCATGTTACGGCCCTGTACACGATTGTCGTGGCGTGCGGCGTATTAGGCCCGCTTGGCGGATATTATCTAAGTAAATTAATATTCAGTAAATCCTCAGCATAAACCCCGAAGCTTTCGCCGCAGCACTTACTTGTTGCGCAATTCGGTGGTGGCTGCGCCTTTCGGACGATCCTGCGTGGCTCATCTTTGCGGCGTTGCCTTTGTCAAGGATGGGGATGGTTCTCCTCGCTGTGGGATTTAATTAATTTGTTTGCCCATAAATTTAACCGCATACGGATCTCTGTGGATGCACGATTCGCCCGTTGCTCTTGCCGCGCTTCCTTGTGCCCGTGCGCTCGTAGGTCGCTGTGCCGTTCACGCCGACAACTTCTCGATCAAATAACGTCACACTCTCCCTACATCGCGGCCTTCTTAGCCTTTAACGGCCCTTCATTGCCTGCTCCACCTGCTCCGCGGCGCTGGGCAAATCGGCCGTGAGCTTCATCAGACGACCGTTGGGATCAATCCAATACATGTCTTCAATGCGCACGCCCAGCTTTTCTTCCGGAATGTAGATGCCGGGTTCGAGGGTTATCACCATGCCAGATTTGAGTGGCTGGCTGTAATCAGTGGGATCGTGCACGTCAAGTCCGACACCGTGTCCCAGTCCGTGCACGAAGTATTGCCCCAAGGGCTGACCGTGCTGGTCCTTGCCGTGGCCATTCATGTATTCGTAGGCCGTCCGGAAAAGCGAATCTGGTCCCATGCCGGTCATCATTGACTTTCCGTTTTGAAACGCTTTTTCCGCCGCCTGCTGCGCACCGAGCACGACGTCGTAAATCTCCCGCTGACGCGGGCTGAAGTGGCCGCTGGCGGGCAGGGTGCGCGTGATGTCTGCCGCATACATAGAAAATTCGCCGGCAACATCCATCACGATCAAATCACCGTCTTCGATTTGCCGCGAATTTGCGCCGTAGTGCAGCACGGTGGAGTTTGGGCCCGAGCCAACAATGGGCGCATAGGCAGGACGTTCGCATCCGCGATTTTCAAATTCGTACTGCATGAGCGCGGCGATGTTGCGCTCATTGGCCCCCGGCTTCATGGCGTGCGCCGCGGCCAGGTGCGCTGCTGTGGAGGCGCTAACGGCTTTACGGATGAGCGCCATCTCGCCATCGTCTTTAACCATGCGCAGCGAGATGATCAGCGGGTTCACGTCTTGGAATCGGACACGTCCGAAGGCATTGGCGCGGCGGAGCCAATCCAAGGCCCGGGTGGAAGGGGTGTTGGCGCCAAGTTCGCCGAGGTCCGTGTAGACGGTGCCTGGAGGCGCAGGGAGAACGCCCGCAGGCAGCAGGTGAACTAACTCGTTGCGCAGCTCGTCCAGAGTCTCGACGTGATCAAAGCCAGTAGTCTTTGCTGCATCCGGATTCTCAGCCCCCAATTTCGGGCCAGTATATTTTTCTCTGATCTGGTTGTGGCCGGGAAGAAAGAGAATCTCGTTGTAATCCCCCGGTTTGGAATCCGGAGATAGCTTGGTTCCCGCGGGCACGATCAGCAGCGCCGCGGCGGGCTCTGTCCAACCGGTCAAGTAATAGAAGTTGCTGTCTTGGCGAAAGCCATAGAGCGCTTCGCCTTCTTCGGTAGGAGCAAACAGCAGCACCGCGCCGCCTTTCGTCTCTTGCGATAGGGCAACGCGCCGCGAATGATAAACCGAGTTGGACTGGCGTTCTAATCCGAAGCTGACAGCAGATACAAAGGACAGAAACGAGAGAGCTATGAGAATCTTTTTGGTCAACGTTAACCTCGCGAAATCGTCGGTTCTGAGCTTACTTGATCCAGTTCGTGCAGGGCCAGACTCTATCGCAGTCACTTCCAGTTTTGAGGCCGGGTTAGTGTGGACCGAATCTGAAGTCATTCACAAGCATCTCTTCAGTTGGGATGAGTTGGCGCGGTGAATCGGACTCGACCGCAAAAACATACCATCCCGGCATTCCCTGCTTCGCAGCGCACTTGGCCGCATCGATCTGACCATGTGAACCACCTCAGGATCGGAATCGAAGATTACCTGGCCGCGCTGACCTGCTTCAGTTTCATCAGGAGAGCGATGAACAATGCGAGGAATCCCGCTGGGATCAGTCCTGTTATCGCGAGACCGATCCAAACTCCTAAAGGACCGGTCCATATACGAGTGACGACGTAGCCGATTGCGAGACAGCCAGCGAGAGCAACCCACCAAAACGGATCGTCGGTGGTCAGTCTGGTGATCAACCTATAATCCACTGCCGAGTTGGGCGGCATATTGCGATACACCGCAAAATACGTCCTGTGGGCGTCAATGGGACGTTAAAGTCGCCCGGCTGCCGGATTCCAAAACTGGCCGGGTTTATCGAGTTAAGTTTTTACGCTGACGCTGTGCCAACTGCGGTGTATCCGAACGACGTCGCTTACGCCGCAAAGATCGAATAGTCCGACGGCTTTCACGAATTGGGAGGTGATCCTGCTCTTCGAGCGCATGCACTGCGACGTTCAGCAGAACGACATCAGCAGCGTGTGCCGCTGCATAGCTGCGGGTTTCAACAAAAAGTTTGTTTTGTGCAGCATGTTGCCAATCAAGGAGCGCGAGCAAAGTTGCCACGCTGCTATTTCGGTCACGCCGTAGGCTGAGAATTTCGGTTGCGATGCTCATCACCAAAACCTCTACAAGATGTTTTATCCTTCAGACGCAACAATCAATAGAACTGCCGTACCAGATAAAATTAAGCCACCCTTACTTCCCGTTGATGATGGTGTAGACCGCGTATTTGTCTTCGGGCCTCATCTCTTCCCTTTTTGCTTCGCCAGAAATTCATCAAAAGCCCGCCTCATTAACCATGCGACGGATACCTTTTGCTGCTTGGCTAATTCCTCAAACTTCTTCATCTGGATGTTTTCTACCCAGAGTTTGAAGAGCCGTTTGTCCTCGCTCATCTCTAGCTCGATCCTCTGATGGGCATACTATACCCACACGCCTGTTTTGTCAGGCCCCATCTGGTACCTTCGTACCATCGGCCAATGCCCACCATAGGGGCATAATATGGGTATGACGAAGCGAGTGAGATCGAAGGGAGCAAAACCGATGCCGCAAGCTGATTACGAAGTGTCCGGCGGTGGAACCGTCTTCATTCTGACCCCGTTAAACAAGACTTCGAAACAGCATCTTGAAGAACATTTGGCTGACGACGCGATCTGGTTTGCTGGTGGCGTTGCTGTCGAACACCGCTACATCATGCCCCTGGTGGAAGTACTTCGGGCGGAAGGATTCGTGGTGCGCTAATGAAAAGGTGTCCCAGGGGACACTAAACACCCTTCCTAAATGGAACCATCGATGACCGGAGGAAATGTGAAAGAAGACAAAATCACTCCGAGTGATCTCGAAGCACATGCCCAGGTTCTCATCGAAATGGGTTTGATGCCGTCATTGGAAGCGGTCCTCGCGGCAGTTGCCGAGACGAGGGAGAAATACAAGCCAAAGATCGAAGCTGCTCGGCAGGAACGGAACAAGAACGTGATTGCAGTTCGGACGCGGCAGGAGAAAGAAAGTACCATCGACGGCGTTTGAAACGTGTTGTATAAGACGACGCCATCGATAGCGCCAGTGACAAAAGGAGACGCGAATGGATGACCTAACGTGGGATGAACTAGGCTACACCGAATGGAAGTTAACAGCAGACGGCAATTTAGCTTTGCTCGGCGGCGCTGAAGGCGTGCGTGAGTTTGGAAGAAGCGATGACGGTTCATGGACGGAATACGACAACGAAGAAGCGATCCCCGTTACGGACGCTGCTTTTATTCGAGTCCTGGATGCGAAGTTTTCAGAACTGCAAATGCAAAGGAATTGACAAATGCTAAATTCCAACGAACCGCTCGTTCCAACAGTCGATGCTCTTGATCTTCAACGAGTGTATACCATGATGAGTACGGTTCACACGATTTCTCAGGCGCAGGGTCATCAATCCGGTGGCTCGCTCTCCCTCGGAATTTACGCACAACTGTGTAGTGTTGGGGCTGATGTCAAGGCAGTTTGGTATCGTGCCTCAACCCTGCTCATGTTGTACAAGTTCGCAGGACCATCACTAGCAAAGCACGAGGGTGTGAACGGGAAAATTTTTCAAGTTGCCGCGAAGTTTCCAATGAAGCGCATGGAGCCGGGAGTCCCGCAACGTGGGCTACCCTTTGATGTGAACGAATTTATGAAGCAACTCGCGGATGAATCAACGCGATAGTACTCAGTAGTACTTTATTGTCCTTGACAGTTCGGGAGATTCTGATACGGTAGCAACACTCGGTGGTAAGTCAAAGTAAAGTTGTAGTCCCACGGCCACAGGGAGACGGGGAAGGAAGGCTCTTCCCCTTTGTGGCGAGTAGTAAGTCATAACAAGCGCGGGTCTTCTCTCGAAAGAGAAGTCGCCGCCGAGCCTGCTGATAACAGGACTCGACGGCTAAGCCCGTACCGAGGATATAGCTCGATGCGAACCTTTCGCGATTTTAGCAGTACTCTCCCTACACCCCAACCAGAATCGCGAACTTTTGCGCAACCCTCGCGGCTATCCGCGCTTCCTTTTCCTCCTGAAACACTCAAAGAAACGCACTGGCGGATCGCCGTCGAAGCTGGCGATGGCGTATGGGCCGGAGTGCAGCCTGGCTTTAAAGACAAGAATGGAAATTTGGTTGAGCCTCTCATCATCTTTTTGTCTCCTGAAACACGTACGTCTCTCGGACTGCATGCGTCTGCATTAACCGCTCCGGCTGTTCGTCGCGTTATTCAAGAATCCAACGCGAAATTTGAACCCTACGCAGAACGTGCTGCGCTATTCGTGTTGCGGCAATTCGCGCAACGCCCGAGAAGAACCGAGCGGAAACCGAAGCGCGAAGAACGCGAGGTCTTCGCAAATGGAGATACGTCCGCAATCGACTTACATCACAGGAGCCAACAACCCCAATGCACGTCGTCTATCGGAGGCCGCATGAATACACAGTGGCGGCGACACAGGAGTCGTCGGAATGTGCTGACCCGACAGAATGACGTAACGGGTGAACGTGCGGAGGTCATATTCGCTCACCCGGAAGATGCTGACCGATTCCTTCGCCAACAAAAGAACATCCAGGTTGCGGAAGAGTTCAGGGATGCTGCGGGGCTCAAAGACCGGAGAACCAAATGAGTGGCGCAATGAACCCGGCCACTCTCCTTGATCCGAAGTTCTCTGCCTGCCGGAAACGAACACCTGAGGACTTCGAAGAAGAACTCAATCGAAAGGTCGCCGCGTGGGTGAAAGCCCATCCACTGCAGACCTGGTTTCTCTGCATCGGAATCGTGCTCGGCGCTCTGGAAGTGGCGTTGATTTTGAAACTCTTTGTCGAACAGCTCGGGAGGAAATTGCAGTTGTAGCGGTGAAGCGCAAATGACTGAACTAGAGACCGCACTTCACAACGCAGGATTTCGGCTTTCGTTTTAGGGAAAGAGACTCACGGGAGGGAAAAGAAACATGCTCGCAATTGCCACAATACTGACGGGAATGCGGTCGGGATTTTTGGTGATCGGTTGTATCGTTGTTGCGTATTTCGCGGTTCGAATTGTCGCCACTATCTGCGACGTTTACCAGCGATGGCGTGATGACGATTGGGACTAACCGAGTCGATCTCGAAACGGAAGGCCCGGCTACGGAATTTAAGATCGTGGCCGGGCTTTCTCTATCCGCTATTTGTAGGACTCTGGAACTGGATATGCTTCCTAATGAGTGGTGAAGGCCATCCACTCGCGATTCGATTGGCGCTAGCAGCAGGTGAAACAGGTCGGTCTCTGAAGAACCCCGAAAATCCTGATGAAATTAACTAAGCCAGAGCCGTGTCCAGCGGATGATCCGGACTCGCTCGTGTGGGCTTACTGGATTCTGTTTCTTCTCGCTCCGGACAAAGCCGAGCCCGACGTCGATGGGTTCTACGATTTGGATGAGATCACTGAACCCCGGTTGACCGACCAAAGATTACAAAGAGACATGCCGTATTCGATTTGCAGAGGAATTCGAGAATGATGCCGCGCCACAAAGACAGCGTCTCGTTCCGGCTTTCAACAGACCAAACCGTCGAGAGCACGCAATGCAACCCCGCGCTCTCAATGGGCTGGCCACACAACGCGGATCACCAGCGGCTCGATCAGGCCGAGGCCGACGACATGGTCGTCAAGATGCGCTTCGAAATAACGCCCGAGCCTGGATATCTCTTCGTCTGGTCAGATTGGCCGGACCGGAACTTACGCCCATGACCCTTTTAGGAGATTTCTTCCCGGGGTTGATGGGAATGATCCCCATGAAATCCTGAGGGTTTACTTACGGCGACTTCATAAGGACTTGAAAGCGAGGATCGCTGCGTAGGGGGGCGAGGTCGGAATCATTCTCGGCCCAGTCCTTGAACCAAGTGCCGTACGTCAGCACCTTTTCGAGGCAGGTGAGGGCTTCCTCTGCTTCTCCTAATTGGGCGTAAACGCAGGCCACATTGTAAAGGATTCCGGTATCGTCAGGATCAATTTCGAGCGCCCGCTTAGCCCACTCCAGACTTCGGGCGCGATCTCCCAACTGACCCAACATACTCGCCCCGAAGTAAAGGGCCCGCGCATCGTCTGGGTGAAATTCGATCTGTTTCTCTGCTCCCTGCAAGGCACGACGTTTAGTCGACGTGGCTTCTGCTTCAAGGCCCAAGCTTTTATAAACCCCGACGAGGAGGGCCGCGGCTTGATAGTCATCGGGGTTCACTCGACAGGCTTGCTCAAACAGTTCCGCCGCCTTGGCAAATTTTCCCTGCCAGAGACAGGTGCGAGCATAAAAGTAGTAAGCGTCATAAAGTTTAGGATTCAGATGGATGGCCGTCTCGAATTCTCTCTCGGCTTCTTCCCAATTCTTGCTCAGCGAGACAGCCGTGCCTCGTGACGCATGTGCCTCTGCAAGTTCGGAATCGAGTTCTAGGGCCTTGCGGCTTGCGGCATCCGCCTCATTTAAATTGTCGGCGGTAGTGTCCCAGTACATGTAAATGAAAGAGCAGCAGTCTGCTACTCCAGCATAGGCACGAGCATAGCGGGGATCAATCACGATAGCGCGGGCAAACATTTGCCTGGCAAAGTCAAGACTCTTACGGCGAAGCTGGTGGAAATACTGACGCCCCCGCAGGTAGTAATCATAGGCTTGGGCGCTTTCCGTAGGTTTGCGGGCGATCGCTCTTTCTTCTTGGGGGGAAAGCTTGATTTGCAAAGCCTGGCTAATGCTCCGGGCGATTTCGTCCTGCACTTCGAAGACGTCCTTCATCTCGCGGTCGTAACGTTCGGCCCAAACCGTGTGCCCTGTGCGAGTTTCGACCAGGTGCGTGGTGATGCGAAGACGATTGCCTGCCCGGCGCAGACTTCCCTCGAGTACATAAGCAGCGCCAAGCTGCTGACCGACCTGCGGGGCGGTAATCGGTTTGTCACGATATGCCAGCACCGCTGAACGCGGGAATGGCGTTAGTTCTCTGATCTTGGACAATTCCGTGGTCACGTCCTCCGTTATGCCGTCACGGAAGTATTCGTCTTCCTTAGACCCGCTCAGGTTTTCAAAGTAGAGAACCGCCAGCGATTTAGCTTCGGCCTTCACACTCTCCGTTACTCGCACGGAATCTGTGTCGCGCTTCAGGCGCTCAAGGTCCGGGACAGGATAGGCGGGCGTTAGGGGCTGGCCGCCCGAAGCGGCAGGTTCACTCAAAGCGCCGACGAAGCGGTATCCGCGGCGGGGCAAAGTTTCTATGAGCCTGGGGTCTTCTGCAGAATCACCCAGCGCCTCCCGGAGTCGGTTGATGGCGGCGTTCAGCCCATTATCAAAATCCACGAAAGTGCCGGAAGGCCATAAGCTCTGCCGAATCTGTTCGCGGGTGACCAGCTCCCCTGGGCGAAGCAGCAGTATTTTCAGAACTTGAAACGGCTGCTCCTGCAACTTCACGCGAACGCCGTGTTTGCGGAGTTCGCCTGTGGTGAAGTTGGCTTCGAACGGTCCGAAGCGCACAAGCCGCATCTCTTGGGATGGTTTTTCCACGGCCAGCCAAACGATTACGCACACCTTACTACCTTTTTATGGTTTGTGGGAAGGTCCGAGAGAACTCCGTAACAGGTCCAGTAAACCCCGCTTTATCTGTGAGATAGGCCATGAGATTCGTTCATGGACGTTTTAAGGCCCCGTCCATTGAGTGTGTTTCTCACCTCACCGACCCTCGCCCCCGCACGGCAAATCGCGGAGGTAAGGACGATGAAAACAAAATTAGCATCAGGCTTGTTTCTCGGTTTCCTGTTGACGGCCAGCTCTTCTGGAACTGCTGCGGCACAAACCAAAACTGTTTCCTTCATCCATACGGGTGCAGGCCTCGTAGTCATAGTGGATATCGCGGTAGGTGGAAGCACGCGGCATTTCCTATTGGACACAGGATCTAGCGTAACTGTTCTTTCGCCCGATACCGCAGTCTGGTCTCCCGTTGAGGCGGTGAACTCTCTGTCCCGCCGGTCCATCGTTGGGATTGACGGCAGCACTCATTCCGCCGCGAGCACGACAGCAGCTCTGGATTTCGGTCGGACGATTGTTGTCACGCGAGCGACTGTCGCGGAATTGACTGGTCTTTCCAAGGCTCTGCACATCAAGCTGGACGGCATCTTGGGGCAGGATGTTCTGTTGCAGTTTTCGCGCGTTACCATCGACTACAAGAATAAGCAACTGATTCTTGAAAAGTAGTGACGCGAGGGCCTCAACGTCGTCAAGGTGTCGGTCGGGGACGTTCGCGTCGAGGACGAGGTCAAGCTAATGGATTTTACGAAGTGGTGGACAGGACGAAAGGCTCGCCACGCGCAGATCGATCTTGAACTTTTTGGGGATTTACGGGTCCATCACAGCATACAACCCCAAATTGGTTCATCCTTATCTACGAGCGGTAAAATAAGACTTACAGAGCACAAATGGAAGGGGCCGTGGGTTCGGAAAAGGAATTCGCGGCTTCTTCTTGGGTAAGCAAACTGCTCTCGTTCAGCACGCTTGAACCTGTGAAACAAGGACGGTCGTGGGTTAAGAGTTCATTCACCGCTCCTGCCGAGATCGCTCCAGAAAGCTCAACCAATTGTATGTTCTTTGACCACGCTTCGAGGGTCTTTGACTTCCCGCAGACCTGCGAACTTCGAATGGCGCAGCCGATCTCCGTCAGTACCATTCAAGGAACTCGATCTGTGCCACAACTTCGGGTCGAACCCAAACACACTTCTTCATCTTCTCGGCGGTTAACGCCTCACCCCACCGCGCTGTCCGAGTCTCTGGCAAATTTACGAACGGACAGTTCGGAACTACGAGCGACTTCAGCTTGTCGAATAACCGCCGACGTGACGCAGGAACAAATCCGTTTCTAGTTCGAGCGACGTAGACCAGATCGTCGCGAATGCCACCACAGTTTCGAGCCTCGCCATTGCCCGGTTATCACCTTTCTGATGCTCTATCTTGCGTTTTGCGACTGAAGAATTTTTAGATCAACACCAAATTCCGTCGCTATTTTCTGGTTAGCATCGTGCGGAATTTGAGGCAGAAGCATGCCCACTTTTGCATGGGAAATACACGTAGCGTTTACACGATGGCTGCACTCTCACCTAAACGACATTGTTGATCGCATAGGCCTGTGCGAGTGTGCTGCCGCTCCATTGGAGATTTGGCGGGCGATAGCTCGTATCGTGTTCAACTCGAATCCCGACGCTGTTCGCAATCGCCGCGACTGGCGGCACGGACCGCCGGTGTGGAAAGCCCCACAGCAGGCTCCAAGATTCGTGAATTGTATCTAGGGCCTGTTTGGATTCCACAGCCAGGTACGAACATTTTGGATTCACAAGTTCGAGCGGGTTAGCTGGATCGCACGCTAAGGCCTTCTTCAACATCCAATTTAAAGTAATGTCGGACAATCCGTTTTCGGTGTATCCGCCGCCTACATCACAGTGAACGCCCGCGAACCAGACTTGTTCCACTGTTCGGCCGACCGGGAAGGGCAGCGTCCACAATGTGGCCGGGAACTCCCTCCGTCTTTCGTCGATAGAGACAGCATGAAACGCATTGTGTACATCAGGATGAAGGTTCGTATCGAGAAAACCGTACTTCGCGTCGTCTACGCCGAGCGGATCAACTGGAATGCCCAGTGATCCTACGGTATCCCAGACACCAACGCAGGTAATTTGGGCGTCAAAGAGTCCGTATGGGGCTAGGCCTGCTAGAAGGGATGCACGTTGCTCTTTGTCGCGATATGCTCGGAACGCGGTTTCGACCAAATTCTGGTCAAATGTTTTCGTTGGCAACCCACAAATTGCAATCATTCCCGCGAGGCTGCGAGCCGTGTATGCACCTCGACTGAAGCCAAAGATGTAGATCGCGTCTCCTTGCTCGTAGACGTGTGCAATAGCGGTATAGCCATCCTTAACTTTTTGGAAGAGACCTTGTCCGAATGCACCTCCGAGCAAATGTTGAAAGAAGCTGCCGTCCGCGCCGACGCCATCGTCATAAAATGTCGCTTGCGTAGCCGTATACGCCAGACATTTGTAGAGCTTATAGACATTCGTATCGCCATCCTCGACAAGAGCTGGACTCTTGGGATGACACCATGTCCCATCGGCGCAGAAAACGATCTTCTTAGTCATAAGGGTAGACCTCCTTACGTGCAGTTGTGGGAGGCATGCTACATCCGCAAAACCTCAGTTACTACCATTTTTGGTTATCACTTTAGGAGTACCATTCCTGAAACAAAACGAAAGGAGGTCGATATGGCGTTAATCAAACTGAGCAAGGTGAATGAGTCAGGAGAGAATGCTGGAACCGTCTTTATCAACACGGACCAAATTGTTGCAGTCACCACCGGTCAGAGCACGACTGAAAATTTGGATGTCCGATGGACGGCCACGGTGGGTCAAACAAACTCCAGAGGAAGTCGTGGCGCTTGCGAAGGCATCCGTGTAGTCGCCATTCATCTCATCCAAAAAGCGAAAGTCGCCGCGATCTCGAACTACGTTTCTCTGGAATACAATCGGCCCTAGCTCGGGTCCAAGAATGTCCATTATCTCCAAGAATTCTGAAAATTCCGCATTGCAGTCCACTAGCTAGTACTTTGTCGTGCGTGATAGTCTGCGGAGCCTTAACGGAGAAGACGAAGCCGTCTGGTGTTCGACCGGCACAATTCTCAACCGTTCGAGCAGTGGGGCAGGCGTAGAAAGTTGAATCCACCTCGACGGTATGGAACCGTTCTGTGTAGAACGCGGGGTAGTCCGAAGGCTTCATGCCTCGCGGATAGAACGATCCTTGCCACCCTGCTGCTGTGAACGATGAGGTCCCGAGAAGTATCGGAGGGTGGCTCATTGATTGAGTACCATTGACAGACCATCTGAAAACAATTGTAACCTGACCAATATATTTTCCGCGTAGCAGGAGCCGCCCATCATGGACGAACATTTGGCTGTCGATCCGTACGACCTTCGGCGTGTATGGCTTCTCAAGCGTGTTAACAACCTACTCGACGGTCATCCTGTACAGCCACGCCACTACGAAGAGGCCTGCAAGAATTCTGATTTCATCTCGACATGGTGTCGTGTCGGAATGCTGAATGCAATTTGCATGAATTCTCCATTGGAAGAGCAGGCCGCAACGGGTGAGCTACCCGATAAAATCTTCGAACTCGCCGCTCGCTTTCCGGTCAGGCGGATGGACATTCCACGCAATGACCCGGCGTTCGACAGAGATGAGTTCCTTAGGCAACTCGAACAGTCCGGAAGCGAATGAAAAGTAAATACGGCCTGGAGCGCGTGCAGAGTGGATGCTACTTAGACTTGGAACTGGCGGCAGCCGCGCAAAACGATTACGATTTCCCTGATGAAATGGTCACCCCGCTCATGACAAACGCGTTCACCGATGACAATGTGCTGACGGTTGGGCGTTTGAAGGAGTTTTACGGCTAGTTCGTCATTGTCCCAAAAGCGCGGTTAATTGCGACAATTGTGGCCACACGATAGAATCCTCGCAAGACTATGGGCAAGGCCACCGCTGTCCTGGTAACCATTCTCCTCACATGGGCTGCACTCGCTCAAATCTGGCCTGATGCCTTCCAACTGAACCGCAATAGCAAACTCAAGCAGTTTCTCTGGGGTCGAAATACCATCTGGTTTGCTGTCATATCAGTAGCGGGCCTGTTGGGCTGGTACATTTGGCATCTTGAGGAACGCCTTGCCACGCTCGCCCCTGCATTAACAACGACTAACCCTGCGGACGAGACGAATTTACGGTTCGTGGCATGGGGGCCGCTTCCTGACAATTCCGGTTGCCATGCGGTGATCGACACATCAAGCCTTCCGACAACGTTGCGAGATAACTTTGATATCGCTCTTGTATGTGGATTTGCTGATCCTGCGATTGATCGATTTAAGGACACCAGAATAAGCTTGAGTCCCCTATTTACTCCGCAAAACGCGCTCGCGATCTCCCTCCCTTTCAGCAAAGTTATGTCGGATAGTTTGCTTCACGACCAGGAACTGGCCATCGCAAAAATACAACCGCAGCCCCCTCATGGCACGCCCATAGGTGTAGCAAATATAATCTGGATGAAGGCAGTGCTGTTCCCTAAGGGGTTCGATACGACCGACATTCACAAGCTGGCTGACGTTCCATTGCACGGAAAGATCGCCTCCGCCGACGCTTCGGTGCAAATAGCGCGGACTATTCCGGCAAAATGACCGCAACCAGGTCAACCGCTAAAGGCGTATGCCGCTACTGCGGGTGCACAGACGAAAAACCATGCCAGTACGTTCCACAGCCTCACGCGCCAACTGCCGGTCAACCGGTTTTTACGGCGACATGGGCCGATAAGACAAAGACTTTGTGCACGAATCCCGCTTGCTTAGAGAAAGCTGAGAAGGACAAAGAGAACTCCTGAAGCGGATTCAGTTGGTGCGGTAGTGACCAGACCACTCGCTGAATTTGATTGAGCGCCGGGTGCATACCGCCTGCGATGCTTCCCAGATAAGGTCCCACTCCGCCTCTGAGCACTCCGGCGTAAGAGTTGCAATCACCGTCTGCTCACCATCCGGATCGGGGAAACGCATCCGATGGATTTCCCCGATCTGGATCGATCCAATACCCTTCGGGATCGATGTGGTCTCTGTCAGCCATGCTTGCCTCCGCTTTGTTCAGATGACAGGCGATCCAATAAAGGCGGCATCACGTCTTGCGCCAGGTGATCCAGAAATCTAATGAGAAACGGATGCTCCATGTGCTCATGACGCAGGCTTCCGGAACGTCAACTTTCTCAGGTAGTACGCCCCGAACGGACCAAGCACGCTGCCGAGCACGACGATTGTATAGAGAGCAACGCTGTGACCTGCCGGAATCAAACCCGCACGCATCCCAAAGTAAGCCCAGGTCATCGCCGTGCACAAATTAAATAGTGCAAGAACGACGTAGAACATTCTGAAATCGCGGCGTTTTGATCTCCTAAACTGCGCCCGAGCCTCAAACATCAAAGGGCCGATCAATATCGAAACAACGATGTTGACTGCGGCAGGCAAGTAAAGCAAATGGCCAGGTATGCTAAGCGATAGATGAAATAGCAGGTAATACAGAAGCGGCCAGAACACAACCGCTCCAAGCATCCACGAACGATACCAACGCCCGAAGTCTCGCGATCCGTCAGTTTGCAAACCAATGGCGGTCATTGGGGGCCGTCTTTGCTCGTGAAGCTGTACATGTGACAAAGTATGATCTCAAGAGGAACCTGAGAGCAGAAAATGCGCATATTCGACCCCAACAGAGTAATTATCGATGATTCGGTCCCTGCGAGCCTTAGAGATTCCCCGGAATATCTCAGTCGGCGCAGAGCCATTGAGCGCAGTCTCCAAGTACCTGATAGATTCGACCGGACTTGTACCCACGAAACAGGGCATGTGATTTATTTCCGACGAGCGGGATTCACGACCTTCGAGTACCTAGGACCGAAGATATTTCACGATGGCAGACAGTTCCGTTACTGGGTCGCATACGTAAGCCCGTCTCAGCTAAATGGCAATATTTTATACACCGAAGAGTTGCTACTTGGGTTAGCGAGAGGGGCTGCGGCTGGTGGGGTGTTTCTAGAAGTTCTCCTGGGTTGTTCGGCGATAGATAATGGGTCTGGCGACGATTTGATGTCCTTCGGGATGCACTGTGGGAGAGCGCAGGTACAATGGCGTCGGCCACTTAGCGTACAACAACGTTGGATCAGGGCTCGAAAGGAAGTGAAACTAGATCTAGAAAATCATGTGATTACGCCTGACGAAATTGACAGAACAAAGGCTGAAGTAATCTCAAAATGCTTTTCGATGACGGATTCTGGATAACACAGCGGAACTCTCAGACAAGAAACGTTCGCGTCGAGGCCGAAATTCTGCTTGAGCATTTTCTCCAACATATTCTCCGAGAATGACGACGAACCGCCTTCAATCGCGCAGGGGTGGACGTGGTGTCGCTGTCGCGGGATGTCCTGCGTGCCGGAAGAGAATCAATACGATACCGCAATTCCTAGATCATTTAGCGAATGATGCGATGCCGCCGCTGCTAGAAAAACTCTCCAGAGATACGACCGCCCTATCACGCGAGAGTTGAATGCCGGACGCACGTCTTACCGGTATTGACTCTTAAACTACTGGTTGATAGGCTCGGCCCGTTTCTCTAAACACCGCGCAAAAGATGGCCACATCCCCGCCACCGCAAGAGCCGAAACCGCCTGTAGAGCCAGCCAAAGGCCCTCAACAAGCGCACAGCCAGCCCGCCGGTCTTTCTCAGGAAACGCGCGACTTGCTAGATTTCGTCAGAACAGAAAATGCGGCAAATCGTGAGTATTTCAACTTCCTATTGAGAATTGCCGGTAGTCTCTTCGGGGCGCTCTTGGCTCTTGCCGCTGGCGTAGTAGTTTTCTTTGGTTGGCGAACCATTGATGACATCAAAAAACAAGCCCGCGCTGCCACGGATGCTGAAATCAGCAAAATGCAAGAACAGATTCATACGCAACTGCAACAGCGCATCAACGAAGAGTTTCAAACGGACAAAATGCAGAAACTGATTCACGACGTCGCTGTCGAACAAACCAAGGCCGGACTTAAGAACGAAGTATCTGTGCTCCGCCGAGATTTGGATTCGGTTCGCACGGACGTTAACCATTATGCGCTGCCGCGAATGTTGAGTCCTAAACAGGCCGCTGACCTTAGCGCTTACCTGTCTGCCCACCAACAGCAACGCTCCTTTGTCACAATTAGAGCCGATTCACATGACCTCGAAGCAAGGGACTATGCGAGCCAAATTTACGGCGCTGTTATCGCCGGCGAATGGGAGGCGAAGTTCGACACGGACAGTCCGATTCCCAAGGTTGACTTTGGCCTAATGATGTTCGTCGAGCATCCCGGCCAGCGGCCTAGCAAGCCCCTGACGAGAAGCATCCCACCCCAGATTGGGTGTTGCGTAAGGCATTTCAGCAGGTGCGCATAGAAGTGCAAGGACCTGGCGAGGGATGGGACCGGCCAAGTTATTCGCTATCCATTGTCGTGGGGCGTCGTCCCGTGGTGCTCAGGGAATGGGCGTTGCCAATTACTAAGGCTATGCGGTAAATGGAGGCGTCAAAGAAAATTGAAAGAGGGTTGGAGGCGCGGGTCGGATTCGAACCGACGAGTGATGGTTTTGCAGACCATTCCCTTAGGCCACTTGGGTACCGCGCCCTTGTTTATGCCCAAAATCTATGCCCAAAGTTATGCCCAACGCACCCTATTCCTGCCTATTTACGCCGTTGAGCGTCTTGCTAACCCATTGATACCACATGACGCGGTGAGTAAGCAGGGGATTTGCAGACCTCTCCCTTGGGCCACTTGGGTACCGCGCCAAACGTCCTAGTATAACAAATCTTGCGCGAGTCTCAGGGCAACGCACCGCCGCATTCGAAGCGGCGAAGAGTAAACTCGTATGAAAAAAAGCTTCGCGGTCCGTCAAACACGGGCAAGCACTGGCAAGCACGGGATTTCGCACACGGGCCGCGTGTCGTTCGAACGTCGCTTGAGAAGCGGGCGTAACCGTTGCAGGTCACGACAAAGATTGAAGTGCGACAAGAGAATAGATTTTCCAGAGTGGGAATCTCTGTTGCCTTTCAACAGATAGAGGCGCGCAAAAAGTACGTGAACCGGAGCCGAGCGAGTAAGGTCACGACGCGGGATTCGGGACGAATTGATAACCGAGGCCGCGGACGGTTAGCAGATGGCGAGGTTTGGCAGGTTCGCGCTCGATGTAGCGGCGGAGGCGAACGATAAAATTGTCGATGGCGCGAGTATCGGTGTCCTCGTGGAGGTTCCAGACGTCTTGAAGGATGGACTTCCGAGAGACGGGGCGTCCGGAATTTCGGATCAAATAGCGGAGCAGCTCCGATTCCATCAGGGTCAGTTGAAAGATTTGTTCGCCGACGCACAGCTGGAAGCGCTGAAAGTCGACTGTTTTGTCGTCAAAGCGGAAGATCTCCTCTGACTCGGCGAGGGTGGCCGGCGGGGGTGTAGGCGCAGCGGAACCGCGTAGCCAGTTTCTGCGGCGCAGGAGGCTGTCGACGCGAGCGAGCAGAATGGCGAGATTGAAAGGTTTGGGGAGATAGTCGTCGGCGCCCGACTCGAAACCTTTCAAGACATCTTCGGAACGGGCACGAGCGGTGAGCATCAGGAGCGGGATGTAATTCTGTGCCTGACGCAATTCGCGGGCTACGGTGAAGCCGTCCTTGCCGGGAAGCATGACGTCGAGAACCAAAGCGTCGAAATTTTCTTTTTGGTGGAGAAGAAGATGCAAGGCCTCTTCACCTTCGCCGGTCACGCGGACGGAGTGACCTTCGGCTTCGAGATTGAAGCGAACACCCTCGGCGATGTGGGCTTCATCTTCGACAACGAGAATGCGGCTCATGCGCGGTGGACTCGAGGAAGGCGAATGGTAAAGGTGCTACCGCGACCTTCTCCTTCGCTTTCGGCGAAGGCGTCTCCGCCATAACGGCGAGCAACAGCACGGGTGATGAATAGACCGAGGCCGGTACCCTTGACTTGTCCGCTTGCGGCGCTATGCACTCGGTAGAAGCGACTGAAAATGCGTTTTAGCTCGACCCGCGGTATGCCGACACCGCGATCGCGGACGCTCAAGAGAATGGTATCGATGTCGGGTGTGAGAACGTCGACAAGGATGTCTTTATTTTCCCCCGAGTATTTGACGGCGTTATCGAAGAGATTAAAAACAGCAGTGCGCAGTTCTTCCTGATTTCCCATGACAATCAATTCGCCAGGAGGCTTGGAGCCGAAGCGCAGCGACTCTGGCGGCAAATTGTGACGCGAACGCGCTAGATCCAAGGTGGTCTCGACAACTTCGGCGAAATTTACAGGCTGCCAGTTCTTTCGCAGGTTGGCACTGCGTACTTCACCGGCCTTGAGGACCTGATCGATGGTGACGAGTAGCCGATCAGCATCTTGCAACATGATCCGATAGAAGTCGCGGCGCTGGGCGTCATCGGTGGGACGGCTCTGCAGAGTTTCAAGGTAGAGACGAATCGAAGCGATGGGCGTCTTTAGCTCATGGGTTACGGCGTTGAGAAAGGTGTCATGCCGTTCGTTTCGCCGAATTTCGCGCACGATGAAAATCGTGTTGACGACAACGCCCGCGATGATAACCCCGAAGAAAATGATCCCGAGTACGAGCGGTACGACACGGCGCCAATTGAGAACGATCCAAGTGACGTTGAGGAAGACAGCGAGTGCGACAAGGCAAGCGCCGAGGGTTATGAAGAAAGCGATGGCCTTGGTGCGGCGGGTGATGCGCATCGTGAGACTAGTTTAATTCAGAGTGAGGAAACGTGCGCGATCGAGAGGCGGAACGAATACTTAGTCCCCTGCGGGAAGGGGAGGGCTGAGAACTTGAGGCTCGAGCACGGAGGAAACCTTAGGTTCGGTTGCGCCATGGGAGGGCGAGGATGGTGGCGGGAGCGTTTGCAACTTGACCTCCCGCGCGAGGCCGAGAAGCCGCAATGCCGCGATGCCGTACCAGTTTACGTCGACCTCGTACCACGCAAGACCATGACGAGCAGCCTGCGGCGCGGCATGGTGGTTGTTGTGCCAGCCCTCGCCGAAGGTGAGAGCGGCAACCCAGAAATTGTTGGTTGAAGTGTCAGCAGTGAGGAAGCGTCGTGAGCCCCACATGTGCGTTGCAGAGTTCACCAGCCAGGTCGAATGAAGGCCGACGACGGTGCGTAAAAAGATGCACCACAATAGGCAGGACCAGCCTGCGAGCGGGAGAATGATGGCAGCGAGAACGGTTAGAGGTACCCAATGCCAACGGCTGATCCACACGTGAAACTTGCTTTTTCTGAGGTCGGGAACGTAAGGCAAAAGCTCGGCGGTATTGCGATGCATGGCCTTGCCGGTAATAATCCAGCCGATGTGCGCCCACAAGCCACCATCCTGCGGTGAGTGTGGGTCGCCTTCCTTGTCCGTGTTCTGATGGTGGATGCGGTGAGTAGCAACCCAGGCAATGGGCCCGCCCTCGAGGGCGAGCGATCCACAGAAGGTCAAGAAGTATTCGAGCCAGATTGGAGTCTTGTAACCCCGGTGAGTGAGCAAGCGATGATAGCCCATGCCGATGCCGAGACTACCGGCGACCCAGTAGAGCAAAATGGATAGCGCTAGAGCCTTCCAGCTGAACATAAATAGCGCTACGACGGCGCCGAAGTGCAAGGCGAGCATGAAAGACGTAGTAGTCCAATTGAGAGGCTGCTGGAAAGTGCGATCCGTTGGCAGACCGTTCAACGGATGAGGTCCTTGGGACTTCCTGGTGCGACGGCGAGTCATGTCGAGGTTCACCGTAGCACGGAGCCCCCGAACCTCTCTGTAATACTTGTGTAATCCCTACGGGAAATGGAGCGGAGTTGCTACTTAGAGTCTGTGCATGCAGCGCTAAACTAAACGCATAGATCCATTACACTGCTAGGAAATAGATGAGGTTATACGACGTTGTCGGCGGCCGAGGGGATATACGCCGTCGGATAATATACCTATAGGTTCGATTAGGCGGCGAGACGTTAAAATACGCCCCAACAATAGTAGGATCACGAGAATGAGAACAACCAGCCCAAGCCGCCACTCGGATAGTAACCCCAACTACGGCTGTACGGCCACGTAGGCAATGCGCCCAGAGCAATCAGAAGGAGAATCACAACCAGAATCGTAATCATGACAGAGTTGCCCCGGCTCCGCACCTCCGGCCACAGTGGACTATAGGGACGCCCGAGGCAATAATCCATTGAATCATGTAGCAAGCGAGTGCAGTCCACCTTAGCCTTAAAGTGCGGACTCTGAGCGGGCCAGCTGGTCACCAATGACGGGGGTTTTGCATTCTGGCACGTGCCGAGTTCACGCCGCTAAAATACAGAGAAGACAGTATGTTATTTGCCAGCCTGCTCTATTAATTTCCGTAAACAGAAACGAGAATGAAGCTGCGCATACTAGTTGCCGACGATCACGATATCATTCGGCGCGGGCTGAAGCAGTTACTGACCACGCATCCGGGCTGGGAAGTTTGCGGGGAAGCCAAAACCGGCCGGGAAGCAGTGTCGCTTGCGGAGCAGCTAAAGCCGGAAATAGTAGTAATGGATATCAGTATGCCAGACCTGAATGGTCTGGAAGCGGCACGTCGCATACGCAAATCGCTGCCGAAGACGGAAATTCTGATCTTGACGCTGCACTTTTCCGATCAGCTCGTGCGTGAAATTGTCGAAGCCGGAGTGCGGGCGTACATCATGAAATCGGATGCGGACAAAGACCTGGTCACCGCAGTAGAGGCACTGGCAAATCACCGCTCGTTTTTTACGGCTCGCGCGGCAGACATGTTGTTAGACGGATTTATGAAGCATAGCAGTGCGCCCGATTCACAGGCTATGTTGCCCAACCGTTTGACGTCGCGGGAGCGCGAAATTGTACAGCTATTGGCGGAAGGTAAGAGCAGCAAAGAAGTAGCTGTGACCCTAGGTATCAGCGTAAAAACAGCCGAAACTCACCGAGCGAACATCATGAGGAAGCTGGAATTACACTCTGTGAGCGAGCTAGTGCGTTACGCCGTCAAGAATCAGATCATCGAAGCATGACGAGCGCATGCCTAGTTGGCCGGAAGGAATCCGGAAACTCAATTGGCGGGTCTCGTTGACGCCTTGCGGGGCCTTTCATTTGGCAAACTGACATGGCCGGCGCTTGGAGACCAATGGAGGAGTTGTGCCGCGAGTATTAATCGTCGATGATCACGCTGTGATTCGGCGGGGAGTGCAAGGAATTCTGCACGAGTTTCCGGAATGGGAGCTTTGTGGGGAAGCCGACAACGGACGAGAGGCGATACGGCTGGCGGAGACGCTGAGACCAGAAGTAATCATCATGGACGTGTCCATGCCCGTGCTGAATGGTCTGGAAGCGACGCGCGTTATTCAAGGCATTCTGCCTGGCACCAAAATTGTTCTATTAACGCTACATTCGTCGATGGAGCTGGTTCGCAGCGCGTTCCTCGCGGGCGCACGGGGATATGTGCTCAAATCGGACGCCGAACGGGAACTTGTTCGAGCGCTGAACGTAGTGGTGGGTGAAGGGACGTACGTGAGTCCCGGAATCGACGGAAATTTGGCGCAAAAAGTAATCGAGGAAACACAGCAGATTCATTAGAACCGCCTGTTCGGTAATCCTTCTGGGCCGTGTGGGCCGCGCTCATCCTGTTCCCAACGCTGTTATACACTGTATTCGTTTCTCATATACAGCAGAGGCCCGATACCTTCGCGAAATTTCAGTATCTACGCTCGCCACTTGGAATTAGTCTTTCCGATGAAAGCTGGGTATGGGTTGGGAATCGCAACGAGCTGAAGGCAGGGAGGAGTTGCGAATGTCTAACGGACGGGAACAAGCGCTGTGTCTTCTAGTAGGTGTCGGGATCGGTTTTGCTGTCGGGATTTTATTGGCGCCGCAATCCGGTGAAGAAACTCGGGAATGGTTGAGCCACAGAGCCGAAGAACGATTCAAACGGTTGCGCCGACAAGGGCGGCGATTGCTCTTTGAGGGGCAAGAATTGCTCGAGAGAGGTGAGGAGAGCGTCAACCGAGCGCTAAGGAGTGGCAAGCAAGCACTGGAATCTGTAGCCGCGAAGTTAGATTGAGTGCGGCACGGAGTCGGTGGCCAGAATGCAGCCGATTACGAGGAGACAAACAACAGGAGTGCGAAGATGCCCGAAGACAAAGTGATCGAACGCGCCCGTCGGGATGCTGAGGAAGGAAAATCGCCATCCACACAGGCTGGAGAATTTGTTAGGGAAGAAATCGAACACGTTCGGCAAGGAAAGCATGGTGCACGATCGCCACAACAGGCAATTGCCATCGGTTTGTCCAAGGCCCGGCGAGCCGGGGTGAAGCTCCCACCACCTAAGGCGGGCAGGAGCTCGAAGAAGGTGCAGGATCAGGCGAGGCGCGAGCGCACGTCGCCGGGCGGGCGCAGCTGCGGTCCGCACGAAGGGACGCGAAGGCTTGCGCAGAGCAGCGCGGAAAGCAGCACAAACACGGCGGCGCGGGTGACCAGCAGCAGATAAGAAAAGCGATCTCGGAGCCTAGGCCGCCAGGTCCGGTGGGGTCCGAACTATGGGCGGTGCGGTGTCCGGTCGGGCCTTGTTTTGGGTCTTCTATTCTATCTCGAGGAGACTGCTGTGGGTTCCGGAAATTCTGAGCCGCCAATTCCGGAAATTCTGAGCCGTTCCGTTTTTGGAAGCAAGGTCTCTTCCAGGTTGAGATGACGTGTTCTCCCCGAGGGTCCGTCGAGGTGG
>Ga0070698_100002098_pt1 | contig 22130 bp, 26 predicted proteins | sample KBSK1502metaG_FD_65477 | JGI IMG/M metagenome (GOLD analysis project Ga0070698, IMG submission 65477) | Corn, switchgrass and miscanthus rhizosphere microbial communities from Kellogg Biological Station, Michigan, USA - KBS K1-50-2 metaG | ecosystem: Host-associated > Plants > Roots >...
GGTGAGCCAAGAAATATTGTGCCATAAGATTTCGTAAAAGTAAGCATTGAAATACCACCAGTAATTGCTAAAGTGGCAATGCTTACGATCATCAGCAAATTAAATTGTATGTTGCCCGATTGTATTCCGTTAACCAACCCGGAATAAATAAGAAATTCTGAAACAAAGCCATTGAAAGGCGGCATAGCGCCGATAGCTAATGCGCCGCATAAAAATACAAACCCGGTTACAGGCATTGATTTATTCAAACCGCCCAATCGTTCCATATTACGGGTATGGGTTTGCTGGTAAATATTACCTGCAGTAAAAAATAATAGTGATTTATAAAGTGAGTGATTAAGGGTATGCAGTAAAGCAGCTGCAAAGCCTATAAAAAACATGAATGAATTGCCTGTTGCTTTACCGATCAGCCCGATACCTATTCCCATTCCGATAATGCCAATATTTTCGATAGTGCAAAAAGCTAACATGCGTTTAAAATCCCGATGAACAGCAGCATTGAGAATACCAAAGAAAGCGGTAAAAAGAGATAAAAAAAGGATCACCTCTCCTATTTGTAAAAATCCTGAATGCAGATAAGTTATCATCCTTAATATTCCATAAATACCCAGTTTTACAATTACACCAGACATGATACCAGAAACATGTGATGGGGCTGCAGGATGTGCATGAGGCAACCATGTGTGCAATGGAACAAATCCTGCTTTGATACCAAAGCCAATAAAAAAAATGAAGAAAAGCCAGAAAGGTTTATGCTGATTGAAAAACATACCGATTGCAGAAAAGTCAAATGATCCTTCGCTGAAATAAACCCAGATAAATCCAATGACGAGCATAGCCACGCCAATATGCATTTGTACGAGATAATTTACGCCGGCCTTTATTGTGTCTGATCTTGAATGCTCAAACATCACCAGTAATAGAGAAGAAATTGACATGATCTCCCAGGCTACAAGAAAGGCGAGGCTGTTTCGCAGCATACATACCCAAAGCATAGAGGATTGAAATACCAGAAATAATATCCAGTGCAGCGCAGTGTTGCTCTTTTGTGATTGATAGGGCTTCATATATCCTATCCCATACAATGACCCGTTTATACAGGTAAAATTGATGATGAGAATAAACCAGGCTGAAAGAGTGTCAATATGAAATGAAATATCTCCAAAAACAAGGGAGTTGCTGATCATAACTTCAACTTCATTTCCGGCTAATGCGTTTACAGCAGGTATAGATGTAACAGCAGCAACTAAGCAAACAAAAAAGAAATTTATTTTTGCTCTAATGGAATGTGGTAATAGTGGAATAGCTATAATTCCAGACACAGGTAAAAACAAGGCCAATAAGAATAATAGAGATCCTGTCATAGATAATTCGGTATAGTGATCTTACTAATTTTTCCTGTTGATCGGGCTTTTGTTTAATTAACCCCGGCGCTCAACTGGTGTTTGATACGATTAAACTGAATTCTTGCCATTTGGATATTACTCCATTGCTGTGTATCTTTTTTCATAGGATTGAACTGTTCTAACTCATTAATAAGCTTATCTACAAAACGAACCACAAGATGGCCATTTACTTTATGGCGCTCCAAACCTTTCATAGCGGCATCACAAAATCGTTTTACTTCGTCCTGCGAACCGGCGAATAATATTTTATTTATAAGCTTACACCGGTATTCATCTAAAGGTAGTGGCATAACTGATGAAATTTACAGTTGAATATTATTGATCTCTGATGACAGCAAATTCATCTAAATCCTGTTTAGAAATATTTTGAACAAAAATCCAAGCTTTACCAATTATTTTATATATCCTCATCTTGCTTCGGCAATATCGGGCCTTGCAGATTTCCAATCGGCATTGTATTTTACAAAAAAAGATAACCACAAAGCCCTTGACAATCTCATTAAATAAGGCTGTAATAGTATTAATAAAATGGCATTAAATCCGAGCCACCAGAAAAATCTGTTATCTTTTAGCGACATACCAATGATAACCAACCAGGCCATAAATGATGCCACTGATAAAGCAACCGCAAGAACATAGCTTACATACCCGGTGCCATAATAAAAACCTGTTTCTATTTCCATACGTTGCCCGCAGTCAGGGCATTTTTCATTCATTTTCATAAAACTCTTTAGCTTATAAGAGCTTTTGTTCTGAAACATATTACCTGTTCTGCAACGGGAGCATTTATGATTAAAAATTCCCCATAAATACCCATGCTTTTTTTCAACTCCTGCCGTACTCATCGTCAATATTATTTATTAGTCAGTTTTTTCAAATACAGAATTGCACATTGAATATTACACCAGTGGACATAATCAAAACCGCCAGAAGAAAGGCCCTTCAACCCTTCTTTTAGCTTAACCAGGTATTCGGCTTTTACTTTGCCTGGTAAATGCTTTTCTTTTAACACCTGTACAGACCTGTTAATGATCTGCTCAGTTTGTTCGCAGTCGCTTGCCACCGCCAGCTTTTGCACAATAAACTCTTTATACTCTTCAATCGTCATGACAGCTTTTTAAAATCATATATCAATAGTATTCATCCGGCTTTTCCAGTAGGGCATCTTCAAAACGGTAACTACAAAGCCAGCGGCATACCTGTAATTAGAGCAATCAGCATTGCCCTGATTCGATTCTATTTTTTACCCAAAAATGCGGATAAGTTTTTCAGGTACACGATAATTTTTTCATCATCAAAGCCCTTGTCAAGCTGCTTTTTTATATTGTTTATTATTATTTTTTCACAATCTAAATATCCCTCTACTTGTTTTAGCCTCTTGTCGATTTCTATCGTTTCGATATCAAGGTCAATCGCTATGATCTTTAGCCTCCTTTTATTGTGGTTATACCTTTATCCAGAACTTTAACAGGTTATCAAATTCAGAACCCACTTCATGATAACTCTGAGGTATTTCATCTTCCAGGCTGTGAAATGTAGCCAGTCTCGTACCTCCTGGTTTTTGTTCCAGTTGTTTAAACAAATAACGGCTGTAGTAATTGTATAATTCACTGGAGTAATCAATACTGTCATCTATTTTATCTCCACTTGTTAAATTCTCAAAGAAGGAATTATAAAAATAGAAATGGTCGTAATTTCTGAAATCTAATTGGGTGAAATTTCCAATAGTAAATGAAACGTTTTCAAGATGCAGTATTTCTTTTGCTGCTTCTGAATAGTTCACTAATGTTTTCCTTTGTTCGATTCCATAATAGAACGCATTGGGTTTATAGTAAGCTGCCCCCAAACAAAATTTGCCTGTGCCACTACCTATATCTAAAATCCTTACATTGTTTTCAGCTGCCAGAAAACCAGCAGCCTTTCTTGCAACGCCTAACGGAGTCCAATGCCTTCGGGCCAGCGCCTGTACAGTTAAGGGATAAAGTTGATGAAACTGCTCATCTGAGCTAAACCACTTTTCAACATAAATTCTTTTTTTGAGCAACGACATATTGTTTTGCATAAATATTTACAGGGGACTATTTTGCATATTTACTCTTACCATTCATTTGGTATTGCTTTGGCAGTAACAGATCTTTTCTTTCATAAGGTTGCGCAGGAACAATTAATGCGATCCAGCCGCTGCCCTCAGGATGTTGTAATAAAATATTATGATCGCCGGATAATAATTTTTCATTTACCTTGATCAGCTTCCCATCAACCGGCATATGCGCTTCAATCTTATAGTCATTATATTTTATTGTAGCAATAACTTCGTCATGTTTCCTGAAACCTGATGGTTCATTAAAAGTTATTTGTTGAATTTCTTTAAACCCGGTAAGTTTGAAACTGCAAACTCCTATATAGGCAATTGTCCCCTGGAAATCGATCCATTCATGATCATTGGTATAATATAGGTTTTTCTTGTTTGATTTTTCCGGATTCATAGCGCAAAGTTATTTTGCAAACTCTTAGTAAAGGGTAAACGTTATCACTTGAAAAAGTAAGCTTTGTCAATTTTTAAAGGGCTAAATTTGCATTTGACATGAGCATTAAAGGCATATTTCCAATAGATAAGTGGGATTTTAATAGTGAATCTGTTTTTACAGATCTGCCTTTGGATGATTTAGAATTACTCATGGCCAACAAGACTGAACAATTTTATAAGAAAGGAGAAATCATTTTCAGAGAAGGCGGTTATCCTTCTGGTATTTTTTATATTACGGATGGGAAAGTAAAAAAGTATAAGTTAGATAAAGATGGAAGAGAGCAGATCATTTATGTAGCTAATACCGGGGAGCTATTAGGCTACCATGCTATACTTTCCGAAGATCGTTATCCCGATTCAGCAGCAGCATTAGAAGAAAGTAAAATCGCATTCATTCCGAAAGAAGATTTTCTTGAAACTTTACATCATTCCGAAGTATTAAGCAGAAGATTATTGAAAACGTTGAGCCACGAGTTTGCTGTTTTGGCAAATAGCATAACTATGTTTGCTCAAAAATCAGTCAGGGAACGATTGGCACTTCAATTAATTGTAATCAGGGAGAAGTACAAAGTAAATTTTCAACCCGGCATGCCTGTTGAAATTAATATGAGCCGCGATGATCTGGCCAGTCTTGTTGGTACTGCAAGAGAAAATGTCGTTCGGGTTTTAACTGAATTTAAAGAAGATAGTATATTAGAAACCAAAGGAAGAAAAATAATTGTTCACAATGTAAACAAGCTCATTGATATCGCAAACTATAAATAAACTATTCCCAAGCATATTAAATTAATAAGCAATTTCTTCAATGAACTTTATTTCATTCCCCTTTCAAACACTCGACTTGTCGCCCAATCCTAACGAAGAAATAAAGGGGCACATAGTGTTTATATTAATTATGATGTATCCGAGATAATCAATGAGTTCAAAACAAAAGCAAAACATAAACACACCGAGCTGCATCTATCCGGTATTCCTGAGGTAGAAACTATAAGTGCTCATTAACAAAAATATTATTGGGGAGATTGTAATTTAGGGTGACAGTTTATATTCTTTCATTTAAAATGCAATTTTATGTACAGGAAAATCTACCCTCTTGTTAGTTGTTGCATTCTTAGTATTGCAGCCTATACGCAAAAAGAGATTGGAGCAGAATATCAACATGGTTTTGGCAAATCTTATAACAGCAATAGCATTGGCGCCTTATACGAAGGTTTCAGTAGTACAGGCAAAGGGAGCTGGCAAATAGGAATTCATTATACTTCCGATGTTTTTATTGGTGATAAAAAACTGCAGGGAATAAGCGATTTTGGAATTTCTTTTGGCTATCGATATGGTTTTAGTTACGGCAATAGTGGAAACCTTTTTACTGGAGCAAGGGCTACCCTTTCTTTTATCTTTGAAAGTGATCATACAAAATTTACACCTTCAGCTGAATTCGGTTATCACTATACTTTCAATAATTTTGGAAAAGGTGGTTTTGCAACCCCATCAGTTGCCTTTGGGTATGATATTCCAATAAGCAAAGCAAAGGCAGACGATTATAAAGGGACACTTTTTATACCAAGACTAGCTGTTGGATATCGATATTGAATTTTAGATTATGACTATAACATCTTTCCCTTTTCAAACTCTTGACTGGTCTTCCATTCAAAAAAAAGAACAAAAAGGAGAAACAGGTTTTGCATTGTGGCAGGTTTTTATGATGGGTAATATCCGTGTACGAAAAGTAGAATACTCTCCCGGATATAAAGCCGATCATTGGTGCAGCAAAGGCCATATCATTCTTTGCCTCGAAGGAGAAATGGATACGGAGCTTGATGATGGCCGGGTCATGAAACTTGTTTCTGGAATGACCTATTTTGTCGGGGATAATTGTGAAGCTCATCGATCCTCCTCAAAAAATGGCTGTATGCTCTTTATCGTTGATTAATTAGAAAATAATTCGACGATAGCAGCGTTTTACAACCATGAAAAACCTTGTTCTTTTTACCCTGATCTCAATTTTAACCTTAACCTCTTTAGCTCAAAACCCATGGGAACTTGGCGCTGAATATATGCGGCCAATGGGTAAGGGATACAAAAGCAATATTGCAGCGCTTCGTTATGAAAATTTCAGCAATAAGACCAGCTTTAGTATAGGTCTTACTTATCATTTTGCGCCAAGAGATGCTTATGGTGGTTTTAAAGGCTACGGCATCTTTGCAGGATTCAGGAACAGTTTTGGAAATAACGTCAATGGCAGCAATCCTTTTATTGGATTGAGAGTAATATTTGCATTTGAAAATTTTGAAGGCAAAACAAATCTTGGCAGCCTGATGTTTACACCGGTCGGTGAAGCAGGTTATCATTTTGTTTTTGGAAAACATATTTTCACTACACCATCTATTGGTTACGGTTATCAGATAAAGATCACTAAAGAAAATAACTCCCGTGAGGATGATGAAGGTGGAAGAATTATTCCTGCACTTTCAGCTGGTTATAGATTTTGAGTATCAATCTTCTCGTTCTTCCTATTGAACCAATACCACATCGGTACACCTGTAAGCATTAATATTAAACCAATTGCCGCTTCTCTTGGCCTGGTAGCAATTGTATTTATAAATAACCCGGCAGAAATTAAAATCACGATAGCCGGAACAATTGGATAACCCCAAACTTTATAAGGTCTTGGCGCATCAGGCATTTTTTTTCTTAAAATAAAAACACCAAGTGCAGTTGCTCCATAGAAAACAAATACTGCAAAGATGATCATATCAGTAAGCTGATCAAATGTTCCTGATAAAACAAGGATGCAAGCCCATACAGATTGATAGAGTAATGAATTATCCGGTACACTATGTTTATTTAAGTTGGCAACTTTTTTAAAAAATAAACCTTCTTTCGCCATTGCATAATAGATCCTGCAACTTGAAATAATGGTAGCATGTGTACATCCGAGTGTTGTTACAGCAATAAGAACAGAAATAAATAATTCTCCACTCCTGCCCCAGAATATTTTTACAGCTTCTATTGCAGCTATGCCATTGCCTGAAGCATTCACTTGTTCAAGGGTTGATATCGGCAATAATGATAAATAAGCAGTGTTTACAAGAAGATATATTCCAATAACTATAAAAACACCGATCGCAATACCACGGGGAATATTTTTATTGGCATTTTTTGCTTCACCGCCAACAAATCCAACCGAGGCCCAGCCCTGGTAGGCCCAGAAAGCTGCAAGCATCGCAGTAAACATTGCGCTAAATGTTACTGGCTTATTATTTATCGTGTCCATATTAAAAGCCATGCTCAGATCAGATTCTTTGCTGGTCAATCCAAAAACAATTATGGTAAACAAACCGGCAAAAACCAATAATAAAATACCGGTGCCAAGCCATGCTCCTGTTTTTAAACCTTTGGTATTTATCCATGTGAGAATAATGATCAAAACGATCGCTATAAATTTTACATTGAAATTTTGAAACGGATAAAACTTACCACCGATATTGACATCCGCAAGAGATGTAAGCATGGGTGGTAAATGGATCAAATTCTGCAGTGATTGAGCAAAAACATAAGCAAGTGATGAGATCGCTGCTGTTTGTATGATCGTAAATGTTGACCATCCAAACTGAAATGCAAAGAATTTATTATAGATCTTTTTGTAATACGCATAATCACCACCAGTGTCGGCAAGAAGACCTGCAACTTCAGCGTAGCTTAATGCACCAAATAAACTTATTATTCCACCAATGACCCAGGCTATAAGCACCCATCCGGATGAATGCAGCTCACCCGCCATCGGTGCAACTTTTTTATAAACTCCCGAACCAAGAATATTGGCAATAACGAAAACAATTACAAGTTGCAGACCGAGTGAGCGGTTGAGTTGTTGTGATGGCATTTGCTAACTTATTGAAATAAATAATTGCAGATAAGGTAATAAGGTAGTATACGATCTGTATTTATCTTTTACTAAGGTAATAAGGTAAATTTTAAATTATGGAATTAACCTTAGTAGAAAGGATTATCCTGATAAACATAACCTTATTAGCTTATTCGAATGCCGATTGCTGATCAGATGAATTTACATTTTTTCATCCGCACTTGGCCCATACATTCCAGGAACAGGAACATCAAGCAATCGCAAATAAACCGATAACTGGCCCCGATGATGGATCATGTGATTGATCGCCCAGCTCCGGATAGCAACTTTTTTTGGAGTATCAAACATTATCTGCTCACCTCTTCTTACTATCCATTTTTTTGCAAGATCATCGTCGCTGACTTTTGACAGATCATTAATTGCATTATCAAGATTGGCTTGAAAAATTTCAAGCAACTCTTCTGTTGAATTAGCTGTGCGGGGATTGAAATTATAATTCTTCATAAAATCAAAATCATCGATATGAATAATATCGGTAACCCAGTGAATGTTTTCCGCTACATGCGTTGCCAGCCTGCCAAGTGTCATTGATTTTTCATGTGGCTTCCATTCTTTTTTTTCAAGCGGAACTTTTTCAAGCATCTTTTTAGTTAATGATGATTCATATTTCAGCTCAGCGACAAATGCGTCTTTAATAGCCATAAGATTTTTTTTAGAAGTTTATGTATTGATTATTCGTTATTTTTTTTCCATCTGTTCTTCCATCCTGTTTTCCAGTCCGTGAGTTATTTCTTCAGGGTGATCAATTTTATGTGCCGTGTCTTTTTTCCTCATCATTTTCCAAATCTGGATCATTGCTGTTACTGAAAAGATGGCACCGATCACCCAGTTAATGATATCATGATTGTTTTGCAATTTATCTGCAATAAGCTGGCCGCCAAAAATAAAAACGCAATTTCCGATCATTGTTCCCAGCCCAATTCCGAGGATATAAAAATTATAGTGATTGTTTAGCGGCAATAAAATTTTTTTTGATAGAAGAACAGTACTCCAACCAAACCAAAAAGGGATCTGGGCCGGGCTTACAGCACTCATCATGAAGCCCAACAAAATTTTCGGAAGAGCGCTGCTAAGTACAACGTTTTCCTGCTCGGTTGTGCTCATTGCTGCATGGAAGCTGAATATAGCAAGTGCTATTACAATAGCAAGTGTTATCCATTCAAGCATTTTAAAAAGAATTTCCTTTTTTCGGACCCAGTCCATTGCCACAAGGGAAAGACGGACATAGATCATTTCAGCGACTAACGAACCAAAGGAAAATTGTAAGGCAGCGATAACGCTATCAGAAATGCTTATTTGCATTGAGGCAATATTCAATGTACCCAGCGGAAGTGAGCCGAGAAAACTAATGAGCATGCCAATAAAAAATATTCTTGTTAGCCGCACCTTGCGAATGTACAAACTAACGGTTAAGATAACATGGAAGAAGGCTGGTGAAAAATCGGGGCGTAAAGAAAATGTTTCTAACTCTTCTTAGCAAAAACTGAAAGCTCAACGGTAAGTTCATCAGACATTGAAAAACTTTTTCCTCCAACGCCAAAATCCCTTCTGTTCAATTTGAATTCTCCTTCAAAAAGAATTCCACCGTCTTTGCTTGTTTGTTTGAATGGAAAACTTATTTCTTGGGAAACATTTTTAATAGTAATGACACCAAACATGAATAAGTAGCCTTCTTTATTTGTCGTTGTAACCTTTGTAGATCTGAAGCTAAGCTTAGGATATTTTTCTGCGTCAAAGTATTCTGCTTTTCTTAAATGATTATCTCTTGCTTCCATATCGGTATCCACAGTTTTTGAATCCACAGTTACATTAAAGCTGGCTGTAGCAAGTGAAGAGGGATCGAATGTGATGCTTCCACTAAGGCCATCAAATGTTCCGCCGGTATTGATACCAAAATTTTTTATAACGAACCTGACCTTGGAGCCTTCATCTATGGGTGTATAGGTTTGACTAAATACTAAAATGGTGCTGAATATGGCTAATGTTGTAAATATTCCTTTAAGCATATAAAATCGTTTGTCCTTTACGTTAGTTTAGAACGTTTTTTCGTAAAAAACCGTTGCTTTTAAAAATAAAATTTTCAAGTTTAACAAATTACAATGGCTGTTTGGGGAAACTTTACCACTAATCAAATTTTTCTAAAAATCGGAAATGCCGTTTTGCTTCCCTCAGAAAATCACGGCCTTTTTTATAAGGCCAGTAGGGCGTTCCATTCTCATGATTGTATTTGCTTATTTCATATAATACTTTCCAATGTTTTAATATCTCACGATAAGCTTGCCAGATGGTAAGTCCTGCGTCATAAATATGGTTGGGTTCGGCTCCGCAACCATTGAACTCGAGGATAGAATAATTTTTCCCTTCTTTCAGATCGTCAAGTGACATACACTTAATATCATAACGGCCATAATAGAATTTGTCAGTGTAATGACTGATATCATCAAAAACTTTTAAGAGTTTTTCGTCGGCAAGATGATGCAGGTCGATAAATCTTGCACCGCGATTATGATTGCCAGCATAAGAAAGATAAAAATGTTTGTCTTTGGGTAAAATTCTTTGCAGCCTGTGTTCATGCCGGTGTTTCATTTCTTCAAGGCGATACTTTGCACGGGGATGCTGTAATATCAACTCCCATAAAGTTGATTTACCATCTCCATAAACTTCAAGTAACTCTTTTTGAATTAAACCACTGATCGTCCCTTTAATTTGAGCTGGATGCCGGTAATAAAACACACTTAGCTCAACGGGCATATCAATTAATTCCTGGACAATATATTCAACAGGTATCCTTTCATGATATTTTCTTAGTTGATCGTCGTTATCAATTCTCCGAAAAAGAATTCCCTTCATGCCAACATCAGGCTTTACAATAAAGGGATAGGAAAAACCATTTTCGAGTATCTTTTTTTTTACTTCTTCAAAAGGAAGATCATGCAGGATATAAATTGTCTTTGGATAAGAAGCAGGTGGAAGCTGATCATACATTTCTTTTTTACTTTCTCCTTCGAAGCCGCCAAAGGTTATTGTTGGATTAGACGAGCTGAAAAACCAAAGTGATCTTGCTTTCAGGCAATACCAAAGCCAAACAAATCCTATAGGAAAATACAGCACATAGAATGGCCATAGCTCCCAATTGGTCAGTCGTGAAAAAAAATTGTTTGCTTTCATTTAAGGGTAGCAAAAATATGGCTTGAAAAGCAGTATACGATTTTTGTATAATGATAAATTCGGGTTATTTTTAAAAATCAAAACCAAACTGCAATGAGAAAACTCATCCTCACTCTCTTTTTATTCATCACCCTTTGTTCATTTACCGTCAGTCATAAAGCTGTTATTGTGCCGGCGAATAACCTTGAATCAGTAAGCAACCCTCCGGTGAATATTACTATTCCTTCAGACAAAGTTGCTTCGATGAAGATAAAAGAGATCGAAAAAATATTTGGAAGGAAATTAACTATAAGAGAAAAGATCGCTTTTAAAATTGTTCAGCACAAAATAAAAAAAGCATTAAGATCACAAGCCGAAGGTAAAGAATCAAAAGGGCAGACTGCATTTATACTTTCATTGATCGGCATATGCTTGCTGGTCGTGCCATATGCTAACCTCGCTTCTCTTCCATTAGCTATTATCGGGTTGACAATGGGAATAAAAGCAAAAAAGGAAAACCCAAACGATACCAAAGCGCAAACTGCCATTATTCTCAGTATCGTAACACTTGGGTTGATCGTTCTTGGTATTATCGCAATAATTATTTGGCTGGCATCATGGGGCTGGTGGTATTAAAATTAACGAGTAGAAATTTATTTGACACAGGTCGTCAATAATTGGCGATCTGTTTTTTTATCCCATCTTTGTAATGGTAGTAATAAAACTATTTAAGATAATTTATGAAGGTTCAGGTGGTTGCAGAATTATTTGCGGAAAGTAAACAGCCAGAAATATTGTTTTGGGTTGGCTGCGCCGGAAGTTTTGATCAACGGGCACAAAAAATTACAAAGGCCTTTGCAACGATCCTTGACAAAGTTGGAATTAACTATGCTATTCTTGGTAAAGAAGAAATGTGTACCGGCGATCCTGTTCGCAGGGCTGGTAATGAGTTTATGTTTCAAATGATGGCTTACCAGAATATTCAAACCCTGAACAATTATGGTATCAAAAAAATTGTAACTGCCTGCCCGCATTGCTTTAATATTATTAAAAATGAATATCCTGCCTTAGGTGGTAATTATGAAGTGATCCATCATAGCGTTTTTTTACAGCAACTGATCAACGAAGGGAAAATAAAATTGATAGATGGAGGTGTGTTCAAGGGTAAAAAAATAACTTATCATGACAGTTGTTATCTGGGGAGGGCAAATAATATTTATGAAGCGCCAAGAAAAGTTTTAGAAGCATTCGACGCAGAGTTAATAGAAATGAAACGTTGCAAGTCAAACGGTCTTTGTTGTGGCGCTGGCGGAGCACAAATGTTTAAAGAAGAAGAAAAAGGAGATATAAGGGTCAATTTCGAAAGAACTAATAAAGCAATTGAAACGGGTGCGGGCATTATTGCCGCTGCCTGCCCTTTTTGCAATACAATGCTAACCGATGGAGTAAAAAATGCAGAGAAAGAAGAAACCATAAAAGTGATGGACATTGCGGAACTTATTATAGAATCCATGCAATAAAATAAAAATAAAAAATGCCCGGTCGTTTAATTTAGTCAGGCCGGGCATTCATTTTTTTGCAGCAGATCAGGGCTAAGCCGTGTTGCTGGTCGATTTTGTTTTCCTGCTTCCTGCCCAATACAAAATAATACCTACTACAACCAGTCCGATTTTAATTGCCCATGCCGTACCCGCGCCATTATCATAAATTTTGCTCAGTAAGGATGGAACATAACCGAAGAAGTTCATAATAATGGCTGCAAGCCCCAGAACAATGAGTAATGATCCGAGTCCCTTCATAATTTTTGGTTTTGGTGAAGTAACAAGATAAAAAATCTTTTTATAATCCGGACTGGCAATGCTGAGGCTGCCAGAAAGAGTTTAATTTAGCAGTATGATTTTTGAATATAAACATCTCCTGGATAAAACTTTTTCGTCTGATTCAAGAGTTTGGATTTATCAAAGCAATCGCCTGTTTACTATAAGTGAAGCTTTGGAAATTGAAGATATGTTGAAGGCATTTACCGGTTCCTGGGTGAGTCATGGCGTACCTGTGAAAGCCGCAGGTTATTTATTTTTTGGTCAGTTTATTATTTTAATGGCTGATGAGAGAGCCACCGGCGTTAGTGGATGCAGTACTGATAGTTCAGTTCGTTTGATCAAAGATATTGAACAGTGTTTTGGTGTAAATATGTTTGACAGAACAACGTTGGCATTTGTAGTAAAAGATAAAGTGGAACTCCTTCCTTTGTCACAATTACAATATGCTTTTGAGAATGGATTTATTAATTCAGATACTTTGTATTTTAATAATATTGTGCAAACAAAAGAAGAGTTAGAGAACAATTGGATCGTTCCGATCAGAAATAGCTGGTTGATAAGAAAAATAGGTCCTGTAAATTCTTCACAAAATTAATTGTTAATTACTACCACATCAGTGAAGCAGATTCTCGATCTTACAACTGCTGGTAAAAAACCTGAAGCAAAACGCACTGTTTTCAAATTTATAATCATAATAGTTCGTGCATCCTCCCTCACCATTAGCTTTAACTATTTCAACAACTAACGATTCAAGCTCTTTTTCTTTTTCAGTAGTGAATTCAGTAACCCTAAATTCTGAATTGTTTATAGAAGCGTCGGATATGAATTTTAGCCAGCGTTTTCCGTTTTTTTTATAAACATATGCTACTTGGGTACCACCACCAAAACACCCCGAAAAATTTGCTTCAATTTGAAAGTCATTCTGCATCATTTTATGAATAGTGCTTTCTTGAATATCTTTCTTAAAAATGAAAAAAGAAACCACGATTAAGCACATCAGCAGCATCAATTTAGAATAAGCCTTCATAAATTAATTATCTAAATTTAATTAATTTTATAATGATCAGCGGAAGTAGCTCACCTGGTAGAGCGATAGCTTCCCAAGCTATAGGTAGCGGGTTCGAGTCCCGTCTTCCGCTCTTACTTCTTCTTTGCCATCTTTGTAAAATTATAAGCCAACGTTAGCCTGTAATTCTTTGTTTGCGTTGTATTGGATGAATTCACAATAAAATTTGTTCCGTAAGTATTGGTTGTCGTTACCTGGTTGCGAAAAGGATCAATAAAGTTCAGTGTAACAATAAACTTCTTATTAAAGAATTTCTTTTGCACACCCACATTCATACTCAGGTTCCAGTTTACTGAACCCTGAGGATTTGCAAAACGATTAGAGGTAAAATTGCCGGTAAAATTCCAGATATCTTTTATTGAATAGTTTCCATTAAGCGTTGTAGTAAACGAACCGCCATCACGATATTTTCTAAAAGTCTTATCATAATCGCTGTACTTGTTGTAAGTATAGCTGGCACTTAAGTTTACTCTTAGTTTTTTGTTTATTGTAAATCCATTCCAGGTGCTTACTTCATATTCTTTTCTATGACTGATATTTTCCCATGTGATCTGTGTTTTACCATCACCTAACAATGTTCTTATTTGTGCAAAAATGTCCTCCACTTTATTATACCCTAATCCAAAATTTATAAAATACTTTGATTTTGTTTTGCCGATTACAAGATCAAGATTGTGCGCCAATGACGGATTCAATTGATAATTGCCAAAACGAGTATTATAAGGATCCGAGAAATCAATTGTTGGATTCAGTTCATTTATTCCAGGACGACGGATTGTTTTACGATACGATAATGTTACATTCAAATTATTATTCCAGATCTTATTGATATTAGCAAAGGGCAAAAAATTCCAATAATTATTCCCAACCTCTTTTCCTTCTTTGATCAGATCAAAATTGATCGAAGTTTGTTCAGTATTAACTCCTGCAGTCACACTGAATTTTTCACCCAATACCTGTCTTAGAGATGCACGGAGGTTGCTTACGTCCTGGTGAAATTTAAAATGATTGCTCAATAAATCCATCGGCATAAAAACCTTCTCGGGCTTTTTCAGGTAAGTTGCATCAACAGTTATATGACTATTACTACTGATGAATGCAGCGCCAACAGAAAGAAATGTTTTCTTTTCAACAAGCGGCTTATCATAGTTTATACGGATGCTATATCCATTGTTTTTGCTATCAGTGATCTGCTCCTGTGTTGAATCTGTGCCATTGGGTGTGTGATCAGAATTAAAAAATTGTTGGTAAAAAAGCCTGTCACTTTTATTTAATGAGAAATTGACACCAGTAATTATTCTGAATTGTTCACCTGCTTTTTTACCTTTTTTTGTATAGGTTAAATTAATACCAGGATTATAATTATCGCCTTCACTCCTAATCGTTCTTTCACTTAGCCTGTAAATATCATTGAAGCGATTGATGTTTGTGTATTCGGTTGTATTTCGGTTATTAAAGTCATTTTGATTATAAGTGGCAGTAAAATTGAGAATTTGAGTTTTCGAAATATCATAATCAATATTTATTCTCAAATTCGGCCGGATACTTTTATTCAGAAAATCATTTTGTGTAAGAAAATAATTACTTGAGTCAGCATAAATGTTTTTTCTTTCGGAATTACCAAATCCATTAAAACGATTAAAGCCGGCGCCAGCGATAACATTTATCGCAAATTTGTTTTTGCGATAATTAAAATTGGCGTTGATGCTTCCCTCTCCTCTTGTCCCTGCCGACATACTTAATCTTCCACCCATTCCTACCTTGCCTTTTCTTGTAACGATATTTATTATTCCACCTTGTTCATTTGCATATTGTGGCGGAGGATTTGTCATCACTTCAATTTTTTCTATTGAGCTGCCGGGTAACGATTCTAACAGATCCTGTAATTGTTGAAGGTTTAATTCAACAGGTTTATCATCGATAAGTATTTTGGGTTCTTTTCCCCGAACCAGGATTTTACCATTTGGATCTTTTGAAACCAGCGGAACGTTATTCAACAATTCACCTGCATTGCTACCTGCTGCTACAGCTGATTCACTTGCATTAAAAGTTATGTTGCCTTCCTTTGATTCGATCAATGGCTTTTCTGCATACACAACAACTGTTTCAAGTTCTTTTGACTTTGTAGATAATCTTATATCCGCAAGATTAAAATCTGATCTTTCAGCACGAACATTAATACTATCGATCCGTAAAGTAGCATAACCGACAAAAGAAAAATTGAGACTATAATAGCCAAATACGAGATTTGTAAATGAGAACTCGCCATCTTTATCGGTGATCCTGGTGGTCTTTTTATCAGAACCAATTAAACTTAATTGAACAGAAGCCCCTACAATTGCCTTTTGGCTTGTAGAATCCATCAGGTTACCAGCGATAATACCAGCATCCTTTTTTATATCCTGGGTAAAAGAAACAACCCCCAAAAACAGAAAAATTGCCAGAAATCCGAATCTCCTCATAACGCAAATTTAGACGACCGGACTATTGAAAACCTGCTTTTTGTAACTGAAGAATAGGCTGTTTATTATTTGATCATGCCATCCTGTCACCAACTGGGTTGATTTACTTAAATTTGCTGTCCAATTCAATTTAATGCTTGATTATATAACAGATAAAGTGCAGGATGAGAGCCGCCAGGGCGAAGCATTTGCCCCATTCACTGAAGACCCTAATGAATTCAGAAAGCTCTTCTATATTGAAAGCTATGGGTGCCAGATGAATTTTTCCGACAGTGAAATTGTTGCTTCAATTCTGAATAAAGAAGGTTTTGGAGCTACCCGTAATTACCGGGATGCCGATCTTGTTTTATTGAATACATGTTCTATCCGCGAAAAGGCAGAACAAACTGTAAGAAAACGATTAACTGAATTTAAAAAAATAAAAGATGCTAAGCCAGGAATGCTGATTGGTATGCTTGGTTGTATGGCGGAGAGATTAAAATCAAAATTGCTTGAGGAAGAAAAGCTGGTTGATATAGTTGTTGGTCCTGATGCCTATCGCACATTACCCGGTTTGATCTTAGAAGCTGAAAGCGGACAGAAAGCAGTAAATGTTTTATTAAGCCGTGAAGAAACTTATGCAGATATTTCACCCATAAGACTCGATAGTAACGGTGTAACTGCATTTGTAAGCATAATGCGTGGTTGCAATAACATGTGCAGCTTTTGTGTAGTACCATTTACACGAGGCCGTGAAAGAAGTCGTGATACTGTTTCAATAGTAAAAGAATGCAGTGATCTGTTTGAAAGAGGATTCAGAGAAGTAACATTGCTTGGTCAGAATGTAGACAGCTATTATCATGTTGATGAATTAAAGGATGAGATCGTGACTTTCGCAAACCTGCTTGAAAAAGTTGCGCTTATTTCTCCATTATTACGAGTTCGTTTTTCTACATCGCATCCAAAAGATATTACAGATGAAGTGCTGCATACAATGGCGAAGTATGAAAACATTTGTAAATACATTCATCTGCCTGTGCAGAGTGGAAGCACCAGGATCCTGCAGTTAATGAACCGTACTTACACAAGAGAATGGTATAAGTCAAAAGTTGATCGCATCAGGGAAATAATGCCCGAGTGTGGTATCTCATCCGATATAATTGCTGGCTTTTGCACTGAAGAAGAAGCAGATCATAAAGACACCCTTGGTATCATGGAATACAGCCGCTATGATATGAGCTATATGTTTTTTTACAGCGAAAGACCTGGAACACTTGCAGAAAGAAGATATAAAGATGATATTCCTGAAAATGTGAAAAAGAAAAGGCTCCAGGAAATTGTTGAGGTGCAGAACAAATTGTCACTCGCAAGCAATAAAAAAGACATTGGAAAAACATTTGCTGTGTTAATTGAAGGGGACAGTAAGCGGAGCGATAAAGACTGGATGGGAAGAAGCTCACAAAACAAAGTGATAGTATTTCCAAAGGATGGGCATCAATTAAAGAAAGGCGATTATGTAAATGTGAAAGTGAATGATTGCACACAAGCAACTTTATTAGGACAAATTATTTTTAATTAATAAATCTAAGTTCCCCTTTAGGGGACAGGGGTATGGAAATTCAAAGTATAAAAAACAGGTTTGGAATAATTGGTAACTCTCCTGCATTGAATTATGCATTGCAGGTGGCTGTGCAAGTAGCCAACACCGATCTTACTGTACTCATTATGGGAGAAAGCGGTGTGGGCAAAGAAGTTTTTTCACAAATCATTCATTCACTCAGCGCAAGAAAACATAATCCTTTTATTGCTGTGAACTGTGGAGCTATACCAGAAGGAACAATTGATTCGGAATTATTCGGTCATGAAAAAGGTTCTTTCACCGGTGCTGTTGATTCACGCAAAGGATATTTTGAAACAGTGAATGGTGGTACGATTTTTCTGGATGAAATCAGCGAGTTGCCATTTGGTACTCAAGCCCGTTTATTAAGAGTATTGGAAACAGGTGAATTCATTCGTGTGGGGTCTTCTAAAGTGCTTAAAACCGATGTAAGAGTTATTGCAGCAACGAATAAAGATCTGTTGGAACAAGTTCACAATAATAAATTCAGGGAAGATCTTTATTATCGTTTAAGCACAGTTCCAATTCGCGTACCCGCATTACATGATCGTAAAGAAGATATTACTTTACTCTTTAGAAAATTTGCAGTTGACTTTGCTGAGAAATATAAAACAGCTCCTGTGCAATTAGATGAGGACGCAAAAAACATGTTAATTAACTATCCATGGCCGGGCAATGTGAGGGAATTGAAGAATATTGCAGAGCAGGTTTCAGTTCTTTCAGAAGACAAACAGGTTTCTTCACAAGATTTAGGAAGATTTTTAAAACCTTATTCGGCAAATCGTTTACCAGTGCTTGCACATACAAACGGAAGCGGCGGCGAAAGTTTTGCAAACGAGAGAGAAATTCTTTACAAACTTTTCTTTGATATGAAGAAAGATGTAACAGAATTAAAGAAAATGTTTTTGGAAGTATTGCAAAACCCGCATGCAGTACAAAATTCAGCTCTTATAAATGAATTAAAGGAATTGAAGTCTCCTGAAGCGATGCAGCCTGTATATGCTCAGCCAACTGTGCAAAAACAAGCGCAACCGGTTCTAATGAATGGAGATATCCAGGAACATGTAGAAGTTGAAGAAAGCCTGAACATAATGGATAAGGAAAAAGAACTGATCATTAAAGCGTTGAAAAAACACCGTGGCAAAAGAAAGGATGCCGCATTGGATCTTGGTATCAGTGAAAGAACTTTGTACAGAAAACTAAAAGAATACAATATTGAAGAATAAAATACAAATAAGGCACAAGGCACAAGGCTCAGGTTTATTTTACCCTGGAATTAAAAAAACTCACCTTCTTGTATCTTGTACCTTGTTCCTTGTACCTTTTTTTACCGGTTGCTTTTATAAATTCAACGATGTTTCAGTACCTGTAGAAATTAAGACCATAAGAATTCAAACCTTTGAAAATACAGCCAGGTATAAAAACGTCAGGTTAAGCCCTCAATTGGCAGATAAGCTTAGGCAAAAAATAGTAAGCCAGACAAAGCTCACTCCGGTAAATGATAATGCCGATTGGGATATTTCGGGAACTATAACTCAATATGATGTGACAACTTCCGCAATTTCAGAACAGCAGGTTGCCAGCAATCGTCTTATTGTTGGCGTCAGCATTACTATAACAGATCGTAAAACCGGTAAAGAACCCAAAAATTATTCTGTAAGCCGCAGTTTTGATTTTTCAGCCACATTAACTTTGACACAAGCTGAACAAAGGTTGAATGATGATATGGTCCGTAACCTTACGGACGAGATCTTCAACCGGATTTTTTCAGAATGGTAAATCATTTATCCTGGCATTATGCATGAATTGATAAACAAACTGGCTTTCTCATTATTTAAAAAAAATAGTTTGGAAGAATGTAATGTTGAAGAGATCGAAAATCTTGCAAAACAGTATCCCTATTTTTCTTCGGCCCAACTTTTACTTGCAGCAAAACAAAAACAAACAAGTCACCCGGATCTTGAAAAACAATTAGCATCTGCTTCACTACACGTTAATAATCCACTTTGGTTAAATCATCTTTTAACAAGCCAGCCAGCAATAAAAGAAAAAATAGTTCTTGAAGAAAAAAACCAGGCAATTGAGGTTGATGAAGAACCCAATAACGATGAATTGGTTTTGGAAAAGACTCGTCATGAATTTGTTGCTGCTTCAAAACAAGAAGAACAAATAAGAGTGGCACAGCCTTCACTTCCAACGGTTATTGCGAAAATAGAACCAAAGGAACAGCCTCTTGTTTTTGAGCCTTATTATACCGTTGACTATTTCGCATCACAAGGAATCAAAAATGTAATAGAAGAAAAACCAAAAGACCGTTTTAGTCAGCAGCTAAAAAGTTTTACAGATTGGTTGAAGACGATCAGGCAAATGCCGCCGCAGCAAATTGCAGCAATGACTGATAATGGCTCAGAAGAAAAAGTTGTTCAGCTTGCCACCCATTCACTTGAGGAAAAAGCAATAGAAACAGAAGCTATGGCAGAGGTCTGGATAAAGCAGGGTCACCCTGAAAAAGCAACTGAGATTTATAGAAAACTAAGTTTGCTCAATCCCTCCAAAAGCAGTTATTTTGCAGTCCTTATTGAAAAATTAAAGACCCCTTGATATGACAGTTATTTTTGTAATTCTTGTGATCCTTGCCAGTGTGATTCTTGGATTGATCGTACTCGTTCAAAACCCCAAAGGCGGCGGACTTGCCGGTAATATCGCCGGTTTCAGCAACCAGTTTATGGGAGTAAAGCAAACCACAGATGTTCTCGAAAAAGGCACATGGATCTTTGCGGCGGTTATCGGAGTTTTATGCCTTGTTTCCACAGTATTTATTTCCGGTACTTCTTCACGTAGCGGTGGTGCTACGGAAAAGGTGGGTACATCAACTACCCCAACTCAACAACCCACTAACACGAACCCTTTACCTCAGCCCCAATCAACCTCGACACCAAACTCGACAAGTCAAAAACCTTGATTTTTAATAAAAGATATTTCTGAACCCTGTCTTAAAGACGGGGTTTTTTATTTATTTTGTTAGTCGGCTTTTGGAACACTATTTGAAATCGTTGCAAGTTTATCCTGAGCCTGTCGAAGGGCTCGTTTCAACATCCAATAATTCTGTTCAGCCTAATTAGAACACTATGAAAAAGACCTTACGATTTGTTTTGATTCTTGTTCTCATTCTCGTTCTCTTTTCAGCATGGAAAGTTTTTGGGCCTTCAGTTTCTGTTCCGCAGGATAAATTCCTTTATATAAAAACAGGTGAGACATTCAACGGAATGCGGGATGAGCTTGTTTCAAAAAAGATCATTTCATCATCTCGTTGGTTCGACTGGATTTCAAGTGCCATGAGTTTTAAGACAGCCAAAGCCGGTAAATATGAGATCAAAGAAAGCATGAGCTTATTTGAGCTTATTCGCATGCTTAGAAATGGTACACAAACTCCTGTAAAACTCACTATCACCAAGCTAAGATTGAAAGAAGATCTTGCCCGTAAAATGGGACAGCTATTTGAATTCGATTCATTGGCTGCAATGAAATTTTTAACCAATAATGATTCATTAAAAACTTTTGGCCTTGATAGTAATACCGTAATGGCAGCAGTAATGCCGGATACTTATTCTTTATTCTGGAACAGTGATCCTGAAAAGGTTTATGAAAAACTATTTGAACATTGGAAGAAATACTGGACTGATGAGAGAAAAAAGAAAGCTGAAGCAATTCAACTAAAACCTGTTGAAGTAACAATACTTGCATCTATAGTTGATGAAGAAGTCAACATTAAAAGTGAAAAAGAGAAAATATCAAGTGTATACCTGAACCGGCTGCATAAAAAAATGAATATGCAGTCATGTCCTACGGTAAAATTTGCACTAAGGGATTTCGGTCTTAAAAGAATTTATGAAAAGCATCTCCAGGTTCAGTCTCCTTACAATACGTATATAAATGAAGGTTTGCCTCCGGGGCCGGTATGTACACCACAGCCTGAGACGATCGATATCGTTTTAAATGCACCTCAAACAGATTATCTTTATTTTGTAGCCAACAGTGATTTTTCAGGCACGCATATTTACACCAGTAATTATGCTGATCATTTAAAGTTTGCAAAAAAATTCGCAGAGGCGCAGGACCGGCAGGATTCGATCAGAAAAGGAAACCGTTAATAGTAAATGCATTTGCTTACCCAGATAAG
>Ga0070698_100002100_pt1 | contig 22126 bp, 17 predicted proteins | sample KBSK1502metaG_FD_65477 | JGI IMG/M metagenome (GOLD analysis project Ga0070698, IMG submission 65477) | Corn, switchgrass and miscanthus rhizosphere microbial communities from Kellogg Biological Station, Michigan, USA - KBS K1-50-2 metaG | ecosystem: Host-associated > Plants > Roots >...
CGCTGCGCGCCGAGCCGCTCGCCCAGGCGCTGACACGGTTCGATCGTCCCGGGACGGTGATCTCCGAGTCGCCGGATGAGGCCTCGAACGAAAAGGTCAAGGCCATCCTGAAGAAACCGGCGCGCGCGAAAGCGGCTCAGCCCAGCTTGTAGCCAAAGCGGCGCAGCAGGCTCTGCCGCTCGCCGATCTCACGTACGCCTTCGATGCCTTGGTGCGCATGCCGTCGATCACGCCCGTGATGCCGCGACGTCAGGCAGCTTTGTAGCGGCCCAGTTCTTGCTCGAGCTGCTCGATCCGGAACAACAACTGATTGATATAGCGCTCGCGACCCATCAACCGGGTGTTCATCGACGACGTGGCCTGCAGCTGTTCCTTCACGTGATCCCAGCGGCGCACATTCTGGATGGCGACGGCGGCTTGCTCGGCAAACGCCTTCAGCTGTTCGAGGTCCCCGGCCGGAATCGGATCGAGGGTATCGCGGTAAACGTTTAGCACACCGCTGATCTGGTCTGACACTTCGACCTCGGAGCGACTGAGCAGCACACCCTCCTCCGTCGCCTCCGGTTGGGTCGCCGAACCGCAGAGCACCGACACGATCATCTTCAGACCCGCGCCCTCGACGGTTTCCACCAGGTTCGGCGGCAGCATGTCCCGCATCGGCGAGACCCACGGCTTGCCGCCCCGCATCACGTCGCCCGCGGCTGGGGCACCCCAGGCGATTCGCTGCTGGATGACCGCTTCCGCGACCCCCTGCGAACCCGTGACTTCGAGCTCGGACGTCTTCTGATTACGGAGGGCGAGCAGGGCGGCCTTGCCGCCAACCAGCTCCTGGGCGCTGGAGAGGACGAACGCCACCACCTGCTTGATGTCGTTCGCGGTGGAGAGCTCGCGGGCCTTGCGGACGAGCGTCGTCAGGCGATCCTCCCGCTGCTTCAGCAAATCGACCAGGCGGGCGTTGATCAGGGCGTTCGACGCGTCCGTGGCAACCCGGGCGAGGTTGCGGAGGTCGTGCTCGGAGAACGGATCACTGGCGGACCGTGCCAGGGTCAGGACACCGAGACCTTCCTTGTCGGCCAGGAGCGGGACGGCGATGAACGAGCGTGGCTGATGCTTGGGGTCAGAGGCCTTGAAGCGCGCGTCGGACCGGCTGTCACGGACCAGGACCGGCTCGCGATGCGACAGCGCCCAGCCGGCGATGCCTTCGCCAACTTTGAAACGGGACATCTCACTGATCGCGATCGGGCTGTTGCGGGCCGCTTCCACCTTGAGCTCTTCCTGGAGCTCGTCGACGATGGCCAGCGTGCCGCGCTCGAAGCGGACGAGCTCCGAGGCGGCGTCCAGCACGCCGTCCAACGCGGTACGCCACTCGACGGACGATGAAAGCCGCTGGGCGGCCTTGATGGTGGCCTGCGACGTCTTCAATGCCTGCTCCGCCTCGGCGAGCTGGGCCCGGGCGACATCCCAGCGGGCCGACAGGGCGTCGAACTCCAACTGCAGCCGATGGTGCGCGGCCTTGGATTCGAGCGCGTGGTCCAACTCCGTGCGCACGGCGGTGATGTCTCGCGTCAATTTTTCGACCTGGGACTGGAGACCGTTGACCAGTGCTTCGACGGTGTCCTGTTCGACCTTCAGGGCGGCGACCTCGGCGTCGCGAGCCGCGATGATGGCGTGGGCGGTGGCTAGCTCACCGGCGAGCCGGTCGCGCTCCGCGGTCGCCTTGGCGTGGCTACGGGTCAGGTCCGCGAGGTGGGCAGACAGGTCCTGTCGCTCGCCGTCGACCGCTTCATAGGCCGCCTCAAGGGTGGCGTGCTTGTCGGCGATCTGCTCCAGCTCCTGGACGCGAGCCGCGTGCTGGCCGGCAACCGTTCGCTGCTCGGCGATTTCGGTTTCGAGCGAGCTGGTGCGGCCTCGGTGCCGAGCGAGCTCCTGCTCGGTCTGTTCCAACAGCTTCTGGTTACGCTCGAGGACACGGCTCTGCTGGCGATGCGCCTTGAGCAGTTCCGCGAGGTCCTGGCGCAGGCGAGCCTGGGTGGCGATGGCGTCCTCGAGCTGGGTTTGGAGTGAGCGGTTGTCAGGCGCGGCGTCGGAGGCGCGGCGCGCCGGGGTGGTGGGGGACGGCGTCGGCTTCGCGGCAGGCGGCGGAGTGGCGGGCAGTGCGGCCGGTGCTGCTTTCTCCGATGGCTGGCGCCGTCGGGAGAAGGACCACCTGGGCATCGGTCAGTCCGCCGTGGCGCGCAGCGCCGCCTGGCCGCCGGCGGGATGGGCCTGGCCCTCGATCACCTGGAGGCCGGCCTGGCCGAAGACTTCGACCGGGAAGTCTTCGCCGTTCGCCTTCAGCCGCGGCAAGAGCTTCGGAACCAGGCCGGTCCAGCGGAATGTCCCGAGCACGTTACCGTCGTCGTCGATGCCGGTCTGGTCAAAGAGGCAGATGTCCTGGACCTGGATGTTGTTGCCGCTGATGCCGATGATTTCGGAGATATGGGTCACCACCCGGCGGCCGTCTCGTAGCCGCGCCTGCTGGACCAGCAGAGTGATGCCGCCAACGATCTGCTCGCGGATGGCCTGGAAGGGGAGGTCGGAGCCGCTCATGATCACCATCGTCTCGAGGCGGTTGATTGCGTCTTTGGGACTGTTGGCGTGGACGGTCGTCATGCTGCCGTCGTGACCAGTGTTCATCGCCTGGAGCATGTCCAGGGTTTCGGCGGCACGGCACTCACCGACCACGATGCGGTCGGGGCGCATGCGGAGCGCGTTGACGACCAGGTCGCGGATCGCGACCGCGCCGCGGCCCTCGACGTTGGCACTGCGTGCCTCGAGGGACACCAGGTTGCGCTGCCGGAGCTGTAGTTCCGCGGTATCTTCGACCGTCACGACGCGTTCGGTATCAGGAATAAAGTTTGACAGCACGTTCAACGTGGTGGTCTTGCCGGAGCCGGTTCCGCCGCTGACGACCATGCTGATCCGGGAGCGGACGCAGGCGCGGATGAAATTCGCCATGTCGTGATTCAGGGTGCCGAAGTTGACCAGATCCTGCACCTTGTAGGGCACGCGCGAGAACTTTCGGATGGTAATGCTCGAGCCCTGCACTGCCAGCGGCGGAATCACGATGTTGACGCGTGACCCGTCTTGAAGCCGGGCATCGACCATGGGCGACGACTCGTCGACCCGGCGCCCGATGCGCGCCACGATCCGATCGATCACCTTGCGGAGCTGCATCTCGCTCTCGAATTCCAGGTCCGCCTGTGTGATCCGGCCCCGACGTTCGGTGAAGATCGTTTTGGGCCCGTTGACCATGATTTCACTCACTTCCGGGTCTTCCAGCAGCGACTCCAGTGGACCCAGGCCCAGGACGTCGTCCAGGATCAGCTCGGTCAGCTCTTCGCGGTCGTGCTTGGTGAGTTTGAGCTTCGTTTCCTCGCAATACTCGTCGACCAGCACCCCGATCTGACGCTGAACGACATCGGAGCTGTAGGAATCGGAGTTGAGGCCGAGCGACGTGATCAGCCGTTCGTGGACGGTTTTCTTGATGCGGTCGACGCTCGCTATGCGGGCCGCAATATTTGTCGGCTTGACCACCAGGCTGGACAGCCCAGGCGTGGCCGCCGGCTCGCCACCTTCCGGCTTCTCCGGAAGCTTGCCTTTGTTGAGCTTGTCAACGAGCAGCATGCGGTCCTCCTGGATGAATCAGCGACGCGCGAGACACGTATCGGCGAGCGTAGCCTGCGCCGACCCCCTGGCTTATCCGCCACTTAGCCCGACCTGGGGCCAAACGGCGGATACCCGGCGCAAGCCGCTCCGTTAGCAAAACGTGCAGTTCCGCCGATTCCGTCGCCGATTTTGGCGGGACTGGCTTTCGCCGAAGAGCCTTAACTCGCCTTGCGTTCCGGGAACTCGTCCAGCAGCCCATGCTGGGTGGCCCAGACGGCAGCCTGGGCGCGGGAGGTGAGGTTGAGCTTGCTCAGAATGTTCGAAATGTGATGCTTGACGGTCTTGTCAGAGAGGAACAGATCCGCCGCGATCTGCTTGTTCGTCTTTCCCTGGGCGGCCAGGCGGAGCACGCGTTTTTCCTGGTCGGAGAGCGCCGCCCGGGCCACTTCGTCGGTGCTGGCGGCCATCTTCCGGATGCGCTCCAGGACTTTGCGGGTGACCTCAGGATCGAGCAGCGAGCGGCCCTCCGAGACGGAGATCACGGCGTCGATCAACGCCGTCTTGTTGATTTCTTTTAGTAAATATCCCGAGGCGCCCGCCATGATGGATTCATAGACCGCGTCTTCGTCCGCGAAGGAGGTCAGCATGATGACCTTGCTCCCCAGGTTGCGTCCGAGAATCTCGCGGCAGGCGTCGATGCCGCTCCCGCCCGGCATCCGCACGTCGAGCAGCACCACATCGGGGCGAAGCAAGGCGGCCTGGTAGACGGCGTCCTGCGGTGACGCGGCCTCGCCGACGACGCGAATCCTCGGATCGGATTCGAGGATCGATCGCAGCCCCAGCCGGACCATCTCGTGGTCATCGGCAATCAGCAGCCGCACGATCCTCGTCGCGGCGCTCATGATCGACCGCTCCCGATATAGGGAAATACCGCCATCAGGCGCGTGCCGGCGCCGGGCGCGCTCTCGAGCTGCAAGCTGGCACCCAGCTCGCGCACCCGTTCATCAATATTCTTCAGGCCATGCCCGTGCTCGATGTCAGGGGCCGTGCGGGCATCAACGTCGAAGCCGCGCCCGTCGTCTTCGATGACGAGCCGTGCCCCGTCGGGCGTGAAGTCAAGCGAGAGCGACGCCTGGCTGGCTTGGGCATGTTTGTAGATGTTGGCCAGCGCTTCCTGGATGATCCGGAAGAGCGCGATCGATACTTCAGGCGAGAGCTCCTGGCCGGCGGACGCGCCAACCTCGGCGTGAACAGGGATACCCGTCGCCTGCTGGAACTGCCGGCAGAGATCGACCACCCACTCCCCGATTTGTTTTTCCTGCATGATGATCGGCCGCAGCTGGTAAATGAACGTCCGCATCTCGGAGAGCACGTGATTCGTCTGCTGAATGGCGCCGGTCAGCACCGGGGTGACCGCCTCAGGCTGGGCGGCTGCCAGGTCGCGCGCATGCTCGAGCTGGAGGCCCAGCGCGTAGACGTACTGCACCAAGCCGTCGTGCATGTCGCGGGCGATCCGGTTCCGCTCGGCGACCACGACCATCTCGTTCTGCTGATCCTGGACTCGTCCCTGCAGCCGCAGGCGTTCCATGCCGAGCGCGAGCTGGCGGCCGATCTCGTCCAGCAACTCGAGCTCCGACACGGTCAGCCGGTCGGCATCGCCAAAGCCCACGATCAGCGCGGCGGTCATGCGATCCTGCCAGCGCACCGGCACGGCGGCCAGCACCTGGGCCTCGCTGCGCGACCAGAAGGCATCATCGAGCAGCGATGGCCGGGTGGCGCGCTGGACGATCAGTGGTCCGCGGGCGTCTCGAACCGCAGCCAGCAGTGGCAGCGCAGTGAGCGGCTGGCTGCGAAGCGAATCCAGACCGAAGGCCGGCGGATCTGAGGCATCGAACGCCGCCTCGATGATCTCGCCCTCCTCGTCCGGCAGGATGACGGCGGCGGCAGTAGCGCGCATGGCAAAAGCCACCTGTTTAACGGCCCGCTGCAGCAATTCCGGCGTCAACACGGCCTCGCTGCCGGCCTGCGCCGTGGCCAGCAGGGCTTCAGCCCGCCGCCGGGATGCGCGTTCGGTCTCGTACAGGCGGGCGTGGTCGATCGCGACGGCGGCCTGGCTGGCAATGGCTTCAACCAGGCGCTGGTGCTCCGGCCCGAAGGGTTCCTTGGCGGACCGAACCAGCACCATCGCGCCGAGCAGGTTGTCCTGCGCGCGCAGCGGCGCGGCCAGTACGGTCTTCGGTCGCCGCTCCGGCCCGGTCGCCTTGTAACGCGCATCTTTCGACGAGTCTTGAATCAGGGCCGTCGCGCCGTGTCGCACCACCCAGCCGACCACCCCTTCCCCGACCTTGAAGCTCTTGACTTCCTTGAGCGCGACGGGCACGCCGAGCGCCGCCTTGACATGCAGCTCGGTGCGCGAGTCATCGAGCAAGAAGACGGTGACCGCGTCGAACGCGACCAGCGCGTTCATCCGTTCAAGGATTTCTTTTAGCGTGCGATCGAGATCGAGTGAGGTGCTGAGGGCGGCGCTGACCTGCGTCAGCAGCCGGTACGACGGCGCCGGCGTCGGACTGCCGCCGGCGAGCACACGGAGCCGGCTCGGGTCGAGCTTGCGAGCGCGCTCCGTCATGCGCCGCAGGATAGGTGAGCCGCCCCACGATGCGACGTACGAGGTCGTGACAATCCGGTTACACGCGGGAAATCCCGCGACCCTGACACACGCGGGAAATCCCGCGACCCTGACACACGCCGGAAATCCCGCGACCCTGGCAAGAGAGGGGGTCACGCCTAACGAGTTCTTAAAGGACGCCGGATAGACTGACCATTGTGAGGCGGCAGGGCGCGGTCCTGGTACTTTTCGCCCTGCTTGCGTCCGGGCTGGCGGCCTGCGACTCGGTCGCGCCGAAGCCCACCGGGCCGAGCGCTCAATCGGCGCTCGACCTGATGTTCAAGAACAAGTACGCCGCGGCAACGGGCCAGCTCCAGGACCTGATTCGCGCGCACCCGCGGGACGCCAGGGACCACGTGACCTACGCGCTGGTTCTCAACTACGAGACGAAGGAGAAGTCCGCGCTCGATGAAGCCCTGAAAGCGCAGAGGCTCGCGCCAAACGACGGCTTCGTCCTGACGGTCCTGACCCGGGTCGAAGACTGGAACAGCGACCTCCAGTCCGCCGCCAGGGACGGCGCGATCGCCATCAAGGCCGCCCCCAGCTCCGCACTCGCCCGCGCGTTCTACGGTGAGGCTCTCGCCGACGTTGGCCGGTACCCCGAGGCCCAGACCCAGCTCAAGAAAGGCGCCGAGCTCGCTAAGAACGGATCGGCGTACGACCGAGCGGAGGTCGAGCGCAACTGGGCCAACTTCTACCGCGACCAAAAGAACTATGCCCAGGCGCTCGACCACCTCAAGCTGGCTGCCGGCGCCCAGCCAACCTGGGTGGAGCGCCTTCTGGAGCTGGCCCGGTTTTCAATCGGCCGGCAGGACCTGACCGGCGCCACCCAGTATCTGCAGCGCGCCGCCACCCTATCGCCCGACGACGCCGGTTTGCGGGAGCAGCTGGGCGACGTCGCGCTCTTCGCCCAGGACTACGCGGTTGCGAAAAGCGCCTATGACGCCGCGCTCAAGCTGCAACCGCGGAGCGCCCTCGACCTCAAGGTGTTGGGCGATATCGCCGTCGCGCTGGACAAAGATCCGGCAACCGCGGCGAAGGACGAGCGCGCCGCCATCGCGGCGCAGCCGACGGATCAGGAGGCAGGAGCGTTCCTCGTGGCCGTGCTGCGCTACCTGACGAAGGACGAGGCGGCGGCCCTGCAGGCCGCCACGCAGACGGTCGACCTCGATCAGGCAGCCGTCGACCGGCAGAGCATCGCGCTGGCAACCGTCAACCAGTACCGGCGGCTAGCCGGGCTCAGCGCCGTCACCAGCTCGTCGATCATTCATCAGTCGGCCCTGGCCCACGCGTTTTACACCTTCTTCAACGCCGCACTGCCCAGCATTCGCGACCTCGGCATTCACCGAGAAGAATCCGGCGGGCAGGGCTACGTGGGTGATAACGTGCTGTCCCGAGCCCAGCACTTCGGCTACCCACAGCGATCGATGGCCGAGGTCATCACCCATCGCACCGACCCCGCCGCGGCCGTCAGCGACTGGATCGATTCCGTCTATCACCGGATCCCGCTATTGCGCGCCGACCTCCTCGAGCTCGGATACGGCGATGCCTACCTCGGGCCGATCACGGTCCAGGTGATGGACATGTCATACCGCGAGAGCGCCAGCGGCCGCGTCATCGTCTATCCGGTGGCCGACCAGCTCAACGTCCCGACGGCGTTCAATGGGAATGAAATTCCGGATCCGGCGCCGAACGCGAACTATCCGATCGGCTACCCGATTACCGCGACCTTTGATCGCAACGCCAAAGTCACCATCGGGGCTTTCCACTTCCGAGATCCTTCCGGGGCGGACCTGCCCGGCGTGACGCTGCCGCCCAGCACCGAGACTGAGAATTCGTTCGCGTACCTGGCCAACATCCCGCTGCAACCGGGCACGACGTACACAGCAGACCTGAGCTATACGCTCAACGGCATTGGCGGGCGCAAGACCTGGCGGTTCACCACGGCGGCGGGCCCAAGCCCCACCCCACCGTCGCAACAAGCGGCCGAGGAACGGGGGAGGGATTCGCTAGAGGTCACGGCCAGCTAACGAAGAACGGCTGACTCCAGGCGCGGGGGCCATCGTCACGAAGCGCTTCGACGCGGACGTAGCCCTCGGCGCCGGTCACCCGGTATGACCCGGTGGAGCTCGCGATCGACTTCAGCAGACGTCCGCCGCGACCGATGAAGCGAAGGCTGCATCCGGGTGCAGCCTCAGCCGTGATCGTTGTCCCCCGCACAGTGAAACCGGTGAACTCGGCGCCGGTCGAGGCGGTAAACGCACCCACGCGAAGCGAGCTGAACAGTGAATCGAGGTCGGGCGCCGGCGCCAGCACATCGATCCATGCCTCGCCTGCGGTGGGGTCGTCGAGGCTCAGTAGATCATCGCCGGCGAAGGCATACACGCGGTTCCCGGCGCTGAGCAATCGGTCCCAGGCCGCGGTGGCGTCTCCCTGGCTCGGGCTGATTGCGGCCAGCCGGGCGTCATAGACCTCCAGGCCGAACAGCCTGTGCAAGCTCAGCATCTGCGGCAGACTCTGTGGCTTTGCCTGCGCGAGGGGCGCCGCCAGCACCGGTAGCCCGCCGTCGCGCGCGATCCAGTTGACGGCGTCCTGCAGATTGTTTGCCGGGAGCCAGTGATCGATCCCGACTGCCAGCACGTCGGCGAACGGGTAGCTGGCGTCCACCGTGGGAACGCCGGCGAATCCGTGCCGGCCATACTCCGAAGCCCAGGTGTAGGTGTTCTGATCGCTGATGCCGAGGAAGTCGTAGCCGTGGCCGGCGTACCACTCGCCAATGGCCGAGGGAAGGTCCCTCCCGACACCCCGCAGCGAAGCGATGTGCAGGTTGCCCTTGTACCAAGAGCCGCCAAGCGCGTACGGGTTGTCAATCGTCAGGGTTGTGCGCGTCGCCAACAACGTCGTGCCCCGTAACGCGCCCAGCTGATGGCCCGCGATCGCCGCGACCACGACCAGCGCGGCCAGACCCGCGATCAGGGCGGGAGGGTATCGACAGGCGGGAAATCCCGCGACCCTGACGATGGGGATGGTGGCGCGGAAACGACGACGCCAAGCGCGCCCAGCTCCTGGCGAATCCGCGCCGCGAGGGCGGCGGAGCCAGGGGTGTCGCCATGCAGGCACAGGGTTTCAAACGCCACCGGCACCCGGGTGCCGTCATCTGCCAGGACTTCACCGTCGGTGACGAGCCGGCGAACCTGGGAGACGACGGCGTCTGGTTGGGTAAGCACAGCCCCGGGTTCCGATCGGGACAGGAGGGATCCGTCCGCCCGGTAACGCCGGTCGGCGAAGGCTTCTGCGCTAAACGGGTGGCCGAGCGCACCGGCGGCGCGCGCCATGGCTGAACCGGCACGCCCTACCAGCCGTAGCTGCGGATCGAACGCGCGAACGGCCGTGATGATGTCGGCCGCCAGCGTCTCGTCGCGTTCGGCCTGGTTGTACAGCGCGCCATGGGGTTTGACATGATGGACCGCCGCGCCTTCCACCCGGGCGATGGCGTGGAGCGCGCCCAGCTGGTAGAGGAGCAAGTCAGTGAGCTCGCTCGCGCTGAGCTGAACCGGCCGCCGGCCGAATCCCTCGCGGTCATCGAACCCGGGATGCGCGCCGACGGCGACCTCATGACGGACGGCCAGCGCCACGGTCTTTCGCATCGTGTGCGGATCACCAGCGTGGAGGCCGCAGGCGATGTTCGCGGAGGTCACCAGCTGGAGCAGCGCCGCATCCGAATCGGGCTGACCCTCGCCCACGTCGGCGTTCAGGTCGAGCTGTCGCACCGGCTGATCGTAGAGCCGTGACTCGCTCAGCCGCGGGAGAGGTCGAACGAGGCGCCCTGGTCCTCCGCGGACACTTTCCCCGCCTCGAAGACGCTCCAGCGGAGCGCGAGTGATCCGGCCATGCTGCACACCGCCGCAACCGTTGATAGGAATTCCAGCGTGTGGCCATGACGGCGCCGCGCCAAGCGGTGCAGCAGCAAAGGCAACAGGGTTCCCGCCCCAATGGCACCGAGCCAGAACGGCGCGCTGAATCGACCGGTCGTCAGCGGACGCGCGGCCTTTCCTGACTGCACGAGGTAGCCGGTCAACACAGCGATCTCCCCAAGCGAGGCCGCGGAGTCAAGCGTGGCGAGCCGGTGCAGCGTCGTTTCGGGTGCTCCGCGGCGTGCCGCCGCGAGTGTCACTCCGGCAGATCCGCTCGACATGGCGGAAGCCATGAACACCCCGCCGAGCAACTTGCTCTTCGCCCACAACGGGACATTGGTCGCGCCGAGTAGCACACCGCTGTAGCCCGCCAGCATCAGGCCCAAAATACTGCCTGACAGTTCCAGCAACCGGCGCGGCACGAGCCGCGCCAGCGCGCGAAGTGGACCGCGAAGCAGGCCCGTGTCGGCGGCGTGGGACGCGGCTCTGGCGAGGGCAAGCGGTGTGAAACCGGCCAATGCCCAGGCGCCAAGGTTCATCGGAGAGAGGGGCTTGAAGATGCGGAGCATGTGATGAAATCGCTCCGGGCGGCCAAGGTCGGCGATCAGCAGCGGCGCACAGGGAACGATCGCACCGGCCGCAAGGTAGTAGCCGTCGGCGACGACGCGCCGGTCCTCGGCCGACCCGACGGTTTGCGCCAGCGAGGCCGTGACGTAGGCGCCGGCGGCCATCCCACCCAGCCAGAAATAGACCGGAATCTCCCAGGTCCAGACCGGTCGCCGGACGACCGGGTAGTCGTAGTAGCCCCCACCCGAACGCCTCAAACTCTCGCTTGGCACTGAAGCGCCGCTCGCGTAGGCCGGCGGGCCCGGACCCTCCCCCGCAGGCGGGGGAGGGAAATTTTCCCGCTGGGGAGGGAGATTATCGGCGGCCACGGAAGACCAGCGCCCCGACCAGCGCGAACCCAACGCCGACGGCCGCACTCCACCCGTATCGTTCCGCCATCGTCTTGCGCGGCAGTCGAGGCACCTCGGGCAGGTTGTACGTTTCCGGCTCGTCGAGCAACAGGAAGAAAGCGTGAAGCGGTCCGACTTCTGCGGCCTCTGGGCCCTCCGCCATTCCATAGAGTCGCGCTTTCGATTCGCCGCGCGCCTGCAGTTCGCCGAGGCGACGGCGGGCGCGCGCCCGCAACTCCTCGACGTCGCCGAACTGGATCGAGGCGGTGGGACACGACTTCGCGCAGGCCGGGGTCATGTCGTCTTTCAGCCGGTCGTAGCAGAGGGTGCACTTGTGGGCGGTGCCCGCCTCGAAGTGTCCGTCCTTTGGAGTCCGGTCGATCACGCCGAAGGGGCAGGCAGGAACGCAGAAGCCACAACCGTTGCAGATGTCTTGCTGGACGTAGACCGTGCCGTACTCGGTGCGAACCAGCGCCCCGGTTGGGCATGCCTCCAGGCAAGCCGCGTTGGCGCAGTGCTTGCAGACGTCCGACATCATCAGCCAGCGTTGCTCCTGCCCAGTGCCATTGGCTGTTGCTTGCTCGATGAATTGGACGTGGCGCCAGGTGGTGGCTCCCAGGCTGCCGGTGTTGTCGTAACTGTTACCGGTCATCGCAAAGCCGTCGGCCGGCAGCTGGTTCCATTGCTTGCACGCCACTTCGCAGGCTTTGCAGCCGATACAGAGACTGGTGTCGGTGAAGAACCCCTTTGCCGTTTTGGCCGCCGGTGGTTCCTCGATGTTCATCAGCCGTTTGTAGGCGTCGATCACCGCAATCGCCCCTTGCGAATGTTGCAGGTCAGCGCCTTGTCCTCCTGGATGTAGACGTTCGGCTCCTCGGAGAGCGCGACCAGGTCATTCGCCATCGCACCCTTGACCAGCCCTTTGTAGCCCCAGTGGTAGGGGAGGCCGATCTCGTGAATCACCTTCCCGTTGTGACGGAACGGGCGCATCCGCCGGGTCACGAGCGCCTTGCACTCGATCTGGTTGCGCGGCGTCGAGACAATGATCCAATCCAGGTTGGTGATGGCCTTCTCGGCGGCCAGCTCGGGGCTGATCTCCGCGAACATCTCGGGCATCAGCTCACTGAGCCAGCCATTCCAGCGTGACATCACGCCGGAGGTGTATTGCTCGGTCACCCGATAGGTGGTGACGACATACGGGTAGCGTGGATCGCCCGGTGCGCTGATGACGTTGTCTTTCCGCTCGAATCGCTTGACCACCGGGCTGTCCTGGCGCTCATAGAACGCGTTCAAGACCGGCGACTCCATCGGCTCGTAATGCGTGGGGAGCGGGCCGTCCTTCAGCCCGCTCGGGGCAAACAGCCAGCCGCGACCGTCGGCTTTGAGCGTGAACGGGTCCGAGCCCGAGTGAAGGTCGATCCCGATGCCCTGCTCCATCGCGGCCGTATCGGGCGCCTTCTTCACCGGGAAGTCCGGCACGTCCTTGCCGGTCCATTTACCGGCGGCGGCATCCCACCACACGTATTTCTTTCGCTCCGACCATGGCCTGCCGGCCGGGTCGGCGGACGCGCGGTTATAGAGGATGCGTCGGTTGCCGGGCCAGGCGAATCCCCACTCGGGGTTGACATAGTTGTCCAGACTGCGGGTGCGACGGCGCGCCATGTTTTTCTCCGGCCCGGGAAACACCCCGGAGTAGATCCAGACGCCGCAGGCGGTGGAGCCATCAGCCTTGAGATGCTCGAAATCGGGAAGCTGTTCGTGGTCTGCGACCGCGTAGCCGTTGACCTCCATCAGGACCTTCTCGGCGGACGGCTCATCCGTGATCCGCCACTCCGGGTCAGGACGTTGCGGGAGGTAGTCCCAGGTCAGGTTCAGCAACCCCTGGTCGCGCGGATTCGTCGACCCACGGTAGAGATCTTTCAGCCGCCGGCCGAGGTGATAGAGAAACCAGAGGTCGGACCGGGCCTCCCCGGGGGGATCAACCGCCTTGTCGTGGAACTGCAGCAGCCGCTGCGTATTGGTGAACGTGCCGTCCTTCTCCGGCGGGCCGGCCGTGGGCAAGAGGAAGACCTCGGTCTTGATGTCCGCCGGCTTCCAGCCCTCAGGCGCCGCGTACCAGAAGGCCGCGGTCTCCGTCTCATAGAGATCGATAGCGACCAACCAGTCCAGTTTGGTGAGCGCCTTGCGCTGCAGCCCGCTATGGGCGCTGCCGTTCGCCGGATTCTGCCCGAACACGACAAAGCCGTTGACCTTGCCGTCCGCCATGGCGGCGGAGGTTGTGATATGCGAGTGGTCGCCGGTCAGCTTGGGAACCCACTGGAATCCGTACTCGTTGTCGGGCTTCGCGCCATCGCCGTACCAGGCCTTGAGCAGCGAGACGATGAACTTTGGCAGATTCGACCAGTACCCTCCCCTCACCGTCGACTCTCGCTGGTACTGCTCGAGCGTGTCGTCTCCTCTTGATACCGCAGGGTGCGGGAGGTAGCCGGGCAGCAGGTCGAACAGCGTGGGGACGTCGGTCGACCCCTGGATGGAGGCGTGCCCGCGAAGCGCCATGATGCCGCCGCCCGGACGTCCAATGTTGCCCAGCAGCAGCTGCAAGATCCCGGCGGCCCTAATGATCTGCGCGCCGTAGCTCTGCTGCGTCCAGCCCACGGCGTAGCAGATCGCGCTCGTCCGCTCGGGCCCGGAATTCTTCGCCAGGATATCGGCCACCTGCAGGAAGAGGTCTTTCGGAGTGCCGCACACCCGCTCGACCATCTCTGGGGTGTAGCGCGCGTAGTGTCGCTTGAGGATCTGGAATACGCAGCGGGGATGCTGGAGGGTCTCGTCGCGCGGCCCGGCGTAGGCCCAGCTGGCGCTGTCGTAGCTGCGCGATGTCGGATCGTAGCCAGAGAAGAGGCCACCGTTGTCCTCGGCGTCGACGTAGTCGTCGCTGACCATCGTCGACGCGTTGGTATAGGCGAGGACGTATTCCCTGAACCACTTGTCGTGCATCAGCACGTAGTTGATGAGCCCGCCCAGAAAGGCGATGTCACTGCCCGACCGGATCGGCACGTAGAGGTTGGCGGCGGCCGAGGTGCGCGTGAAGCGGGGATCGACGTGGATGATGGTGGCCCCGCGCTCGCGGGCTTTCATCGGCCAGCGGAATCCGACGGGGTGGTTTTCCGCCATGTTGCTGCCCATGATCAGGATCGCGTCGGCGTTGGCCAAATCCTGCTGGAAGGTGGTCGCCCCACCTCGTCCGAAGCTCGTCCCCAGACCGGGGACGGTCGAGCTATGTCATATTCGGGCCTGGTTCTCGATCGAGACGACGCCCAGGCCGCCGCTGAACAGTTTCTTGATCAGGTAGTTCTCTTCGATATCCATGGTGGCGCCGCCCAGGGTGGCGATCGCGGTCGTCTGGTTGACGAGCTTGCCCTCGGGCGTGCGCTCCACGAAGGTGGCGTCCCGCGTCTCCTGGATGAGGGTGGCGATGCGGTCCATCGCCCACTCCAGCGGTCGATCCTCCCAGTGGTCTGAGTGGGGCGCGCGGTAGCGCACCGTCGTCACCCGATTCGGGTTGACCAGATATTGATAGGTTGAGGCGCCCTTCGGGCACAGGGTGCCCTCGTTGATCGGCGACTCTGGGTTGCCCTCGATATCGATAATCCGGCGGTCTTTGACGTAGACGAGCTGGCTGCAGCCGACCGCGCAATAGGGACACACGGATGGCACGGCCTTGTCCGCGTCCCGGATGCGGGGCTTCTTTAAGACCGATTCGCGGGAGACGGGCTGCGGCGCCATGCCGAGGCGGCCGATCGGACCCAGCCCTTGACCACCAGCTTGCTCGACCGCCATCAGCGCCTCCTTGAACGCCAGTGAACTCGTCCGTAAAGGCCTACCCTGAGTATATGGAGCGGCTTGTTGGAAACGGCGCCCCGTAACCGCGGCTCGTAGTCATTCGAATGAGACGCGTCCTCGTCGTGATCCTGGGATCGCTCATCCTGGTTCTGGGAGTCGCGGGCTGCGGCGCCTCGAATAGCTATGGCTCGGGTGGCGCCCCTTCCACCAGCTCGAAGCCAGGGTACTAGGTAACACGCGGGAACTCCCGCGACCCTGGCGCCACGCTCCGTCGAAACCGAAAGAGTCTCGCGCCAGGGCCCGTTGACTCGGTGATGCCGGGTTCAGCCATCGCGATTCGGCCGCTGGCGGTGCTCGGCGGTGCCAGCATGGTGCTCACGTCGTGCGCCGCTTTCGGGAGCGGCAGCCCGGAAGCGACTGGGATCCACAAGATCAAGCATGTGATCGTGATCATGCAGGAGAACCGTAGCTTCGACAGCTACTTCGGGACGTTTCCCGGTGCGAACGGCTTGCCGAAGAACATCTGCGTCCCGGATCCGGCGAGCGGCGGCTGCGTCAAGCCCTATCACGATGGCCAGGACTTGAACGGCGGCGGACCCCACGGTCAGACCGACGCCGCCGCCGACATCAATGGCGGGAGCATGGACGGCTTTGTCGCGCAGGCCGAGAAGGGGATGAAGGGTTGCTCGCAAACTGACAACCCCGCGTGCGGCGGAGACAGGACGGACGTGATGGGCTTTCACGATGCCCGCGAGATCCCGAATTACTGGTTCTACGCGCAGCAGTACGTGCTGCAGGACCAGATGTTCGAGCCCAACGCCTCATGGAGCCTGCCCGAGCACCTCTTCATGGTTTCCGAGTGGTCGGCGAAGTGCACGGTCAAGGGCGACCCGAAGAGTTGCGTCAACGCGCTGCAGAGTCCGGGCAATCCGCCCGATTTCAAGAAGCACAATGGCAAGCTGGTGCAGCCACCCGACTACGCCTGGACCGACCTGACCTACCTGCTGCACAAAAACCAGATCACCTGGAAGTACTACGTCGAGGGTGGGACGCAGCCCGACTGCGCCGATGACGCGATGGCATGCGCGCCGGTCCTGCAACGGGCCAAAACGCCCGGCATCTGGAATCCCCTGCCATATTTCGACACCGTGCAGCAGGATGGCGAACTGCAGAACGTCACCGACGTCTCCAACTATTTCAAAGCGGCAAAGAACGGGACCCTGCCAGCGGTGGCGTGGATCGCGCCAAGCGGGCCGGATAGCGAGCATCCCCCGGCGCTCGTCAGTCGCGGCCAGGCCTGGGTCACCGGCCTCATCAACGCCGCCATGCAGGGTCCCGACTGGAACAGCACGGCGATCCTTCTGTCGTGGGATGACTGGGGCGGCTTCTACGATCACGTCCAGCCGCCCGTCGTCGACCAGAACGGCTACGGACTCCGGGTGCCGAGCCTCGTCATCAGCCCCTATGCCCGCAGGGGATACATCGATCACCAGACGCTGAGTTTCGACGCCTACGTGAAATTCATCGAGGACGACTTCCTCGGCGGTCAACGGCTCGACCCGAAGACCGACGGCCGACCGGATCCGCGGCCGGATGTGCGGGAGACGATGTCGAAACTTGGCAACCTTGTGAATGACTTCGACTTCACCCAGTCGCCCCGTGCGGGCCAGATTCGGCCCGCCGCGCCATCCCCGGGGCCGGCCTCGTACGGAGCGTACTAGCCGAGTTGATCGAGCCAGGGCCGGACCTGCCAGCGAACCCCCGTTAGAACCTTCTAAGGGGCTTCTCAGGGCGAATTCAAGGCACCGCCCTAGCCTGTGCACCATGGACGACGCGCCCGTTACGACGTCGCTCGCGCCGGCGAGCCGGCCGATCTGGCAGCGGCCCGTGTCTCGGCGGGCTGTGCTCGCCACCGGCGCCACCGGCGCCGCCGCCGCCGCGCTGGCGGTGCTCTGGAAGGGTAACGACCTGTCCCAGATTCTCGACCAGGTCCGCAACCTGACCCACGGCTACCAGGGCGCGCTGACCGGCGAGCGCGTCCGGATCGCGCACCTACTTCGACGCGCCGGATTCGGCGCCACGAAGAACGAGCTCGATCACTACGCGGCCTTGGGCCAGGCCGCCGCGACCGATGCGCTACTGAATTATTCCAAGATCTCCAACGCCACGCTCGAGAGCCAGCTGCCCAGCATCGATCTCAGCGGCGGAACGCGGCCGACCGCGGGGGCCATCCAGTCGTGGTGGCTGCAGCGAATGGCAGAGACCACTCGGCCACTCGAGGAAAAGATGACGCTGTTCTGGCACGGCCTCCTCACCAGCGGCCTGGACAAGGCCGGCCCGGCGCAGCTGTTCACCCAGAACCAGCTCTATCGAAGCATGGCCCTGGGCAATTTCAATGACCTGTTGAAGGCGGTTTCGAAGGACCCCGCGATGATGGTCTACCTCGACACCGAGACCAACCGGAAAGGGAAGCCCAACGAGAACTATGCCCGCGAACTGATGGAACTCTTCACCACCGGCATCGGTCATTACACCGAAGACGACGTACGCGAATCGGCGCGCTCGTTCACCGGCTGGACGCTGCAGGGAGGCAAGCAACTGCGGTATGCCATGGCATCCCAGTTCGTGCCGCGATTTCATGACGCAGGCGTCAAGACGTTCATGGGGAAGACCGGCACCTTCACCGGCGACGACATCGTCGAGATGCTGGTGCCATTGCGCGCGACCGCGGTTCGGCTCAGTACCAGACTCTTCAGCTTTTTCGCCTACCCGAATCCCGAGCCAGAGATCGTCAACCACCTGGCGGACACGTTTCAGAAGGCCCATTACAACGTCGGCGCCGTGCTCCGCGAGATCTTCACGATGGACGCCTTTTACTCGGAGAAGGCGTACCGGGCACTGGTCAAAACGCCGGCGGAGCTGGTCGTTCAGACGCTGAAAGCGACCGGCACGAATGCCAGGGGCTACACCGCGGCGGCGGTCGCGATGGCCCCGATGGGCCAGGTCCTCTTCTATCCACCGAATGTCGCCGGCTGGCCCGGAGGCACCTCATGGATCAACAGCTCGACCCTGCTCACCCGGATCAACTTCGCCAGCGCCCTCATTCAGCGGAGCCGGGATTCCCTGACCAGCCAATCGCTCGCGCAGTTGAGCGACACCCTCGTCGACGCCAACCTCAGTCCTGCCACGCGGGATGGCCTGCAGGGGTTCGCGGCCGCCCAGCCCGATGACCAGGCCGGCCTGCTCTTCATGCTGCTGGCGACGCCCGAATTCCAACTGAACTGATGGAGATGAACACCTATGTTTAGCCGCCGTGACCTCCTCAAGCAGGGACTACTGCCGGTGTTTGCCGGCTCCGCGGTGCCGTCGGTGTTCGCCAACGGCGTCGCGGCCGCCGCCACCGACTCGCCGAACGCGACACCCAGCGACCGAGTCCTGGTGCTCGTTCAGCTGGCCGGTGGCAACGACGGACTGAACACGATCATCCCCTTCCAGGACGGTGCCTATCACGATGCGCGTCCGACGCTACGCCAGGACCAGGGCGTGCTGCGGTTGAACGCACAGCTCGGGCTGCATCCCAACTTGAAAGGCCTCAAAGCCAGCTGGGACGCGGGGCAGCTCGCCATCGTACAGGGAGTCGGCTATCCGAATCCGAATCTGTCGCACTTCGCCTCCATGTCGATCTGGGAAACCGCGAGCGTCCAGGGTGGGATCGGCGACGGCTGGCTGGGCCGCTACTTGAACTATCTCGACCAGGTCGGAGAGAATCCGAACCACGCGCTCGAGGGCGTGAGCGCCGGCTCGCTGGTGCCACCGGAATTGCGATCGAAGACGCCAGTGACCGCGCTCCAGTCGCTGCGGACCTTCCGCCTGCAGCCGGTGAACGAGCACGGGACACAGGTCGACGTGGAGAACCCGCTGATGAAGTTCTACAGCGCGTTCAAGGGCGCCGGGCCAGCGCCGTTTGGCGCCCTGTTCGACACCACCCTGCAGGAGGCGCTCCAGGCATCGCATGCGCTGCAGGCAACCGACGCGAGTTACCAGGCCAAGGCTACCTATCCGGCGAAAAGCCCGATCGCCAGCTCATTGAAGCTGGTCGCGGAGACCATCGTGTCGGGACTGGGGGTGCGGGTCGCGCACGTCACGCTGGGAGGATTCGACAACCACTCCCGGGAGAAGCCGGTCCACGACAAGCTGCTACTCGATCTCGACCAGGCACTCGCGGCATTTATGCAGGACCTGCAGGGCCACGGTGTCGGCGACCGGGTGCTGATGATGACCTGGTCCGAGTTCGGACGGCGGGTCAAGGAGAACGGGAGCGCCGGTACCGATCACGGCACTGCCGCCCCCATGTTCCTGCTGGGCGCGCCGGTGCAGGGCGGGCTCTACGGGCAGCAGCCGAGCCTGACCGACCTGGACAACGGCAACCTGAAATTCGGCACCGACTTTCGCTCGGTCTACGCCTCGGTTCTGCAGGGCTACCTCCAGGCGCCGGCCTCCGACTTGCTCGGCGGCAACTACGAGATCCTGCCGCTGTTGAAGGCATAGAGCCCCCACCCTACCCTCCCCCGCAAGCGGGGGAACTGTAGGATCACGCGGTGCAGCTGGCGCCGGAGGCGATCATCCGACTCAACCTCGGCCACATCTGGCTGTCCGAGTACCCGCTGCAGATCCCCGTCCATGGGTTCCTGATCAAGCACCCCGGCGGCGCAGGACTGGTCGATACCGGCTACGGCACGCCGTTAGAGCTGATCAAGGACTATCGCCCGGTCAACGCCTCAGTGGCAGACGCGCTCCGCAAGCACGACGTCCATCCCTCCGACATTCGATGGGTCATCAACTCGCATCTGCACTTCGACCATTGCGGCCAGAACGCTGTCTTTCCAGAGGCGCCCCTGTACGTCCAACGAGCCGAGTACGAACGCCGTCACCGATACGCGGACACGCCCACCGCCTGGCTTAACTATGCCGGCGCGCGCTATGAGTTACTGGACGGGGAGCGCGAGATCGTGCCCGGCGTCCGGGTGCTGACGACGCCGGGCCACACGCAAGGCCACCAGAGTATCGAGATCGATACGATGGAAGGGCCGGCGTTGCTGACCGGCGATGCTTGCTGGACGGTGGGCATGTTCGAGGGCGAGGCACCCCGCGAGGGCATGATGGAAGACGACGCGACATTCGGCTGGTCCCTGGAGAAGATGCGCCGGCTCAAGCCAGCCGCCGTGCACTTCTGCCACGACAACCGGTCCTGGCGTCGCTAGATGACGGAACGCTGCACCAAATGCCTCGCACCCGTAACGTTCTGCCGCCGAGCTCACTGACCTCCACCGCGCCTCGTCTCGACTCGTAGACCACCACTGCGCTGTGCGCGTCGCATCAAATGCGGCGGCCGGTCTTGTGCGGTGCGTCTCGGTATGAGGTCACAAAGCGGCACCCGGATATTCGTGCGCTCGCAACGTTCTCAACGACCCATGAACTTCGGTACCCTGCCGGCTTGAACTGTTGGTTCAGAAGGGAAAAACGCACAGGAGGAAATGCCGTGGCGAGATTCTGCGGAGACCGAGGGATTCGTAGGGAGGGCTGTTCATGCTGACTCCTAGCCCAAGCTGGCTAAGCCCTGGAGATACGGCGTGGCAGCTGACCTCAGCCACCCTGGTCGGGATCATGAGCGTTCCAGGGTTGGCCATCTTGTACGCGGGGCTGATGAAGCGGAAGTGGGCGCTCAACTCGGCCCTCATGGTCCTCTACGCCTTTTCAATGACTCTGGTGGTCTGGACCCTGTTTGCCTACAACATGGGCTTCGGTAGTCCAGCCAAGCTGGGACCGCTGTCCAGTATCGTCGGCATCCCGGGCTCGATCCTCGGCGCGGCTGCCGAACAGGGACGAGCCTCGATCCCGCTGCTCAACGGGTTGATGCCCGATCTCAAATTCCCCGGTTCCACGCTGGTCTATTTCCAGTTCGTATTCGCGGCCATCACCGTGATCATTCTCGGCGGGACCGTGCTCGGTCGGATCAACTTCAAAGCCTGGATGCTCTTCGTGCCGTTGTGGATCACGCTCGTTTACACGGTTGGCGCTTTCATGCTCTGGGGAGGTGGTTGGCTATCGCAACTCGGTGCCGTTGACTACAGCGGTGGCTACGTGATCCACGTCGCAGCCGCCGTCTCCGGCGTCGTGGTTGCGGCCGTCGTCGGGCCGCGGCTTTTCAGCGACCGCCAGAACAACTCGCCGAGCAACCTGCTGATGGCCATCGCCGGCGGCGGCCTGCTCTGGCTCGGGTGGAGCGGTTTCAACGGCGGCGACCCATACTTTGCCAATGCGGACGCCTCCGCCGCGGTTCTGAACACCCATTTGACGACGGCGACCGCATTGCTGACCTGGATGTTCCTGGACGTATTCGTTTTCGGAAAGGCGACGGTGGGCGGAATGATCAACGGGATGATCGCCGGGCTCGTCGCCATCACGCCGGCCGCCGGATTCGTCAACGGATACGCTGCCTTCGCCATCGGGCTGGCAGCCGGGGTATTGCCCTGGTTGACGATGAACAAGCTCGCCAAGACCGCCCTCTTGCGTAAGGTCGACGACACGTTGGGCGTCCTGCACACTCACGGCGTCGCTGGCGCGGTCGGGGGGCTGATGACCGGCTTGCTTGCGTCCCCCAACATGATCGTCTACCTGGGCTCTGGGTCAACTGCTGCGGTCAACGTGACCGGGCTGATATACGGGAACCCTCGCCAGTTCCTGATCCAGGCGCTGGCGCTGGGGGTGATCGTGGCATACGACGCGGTGGCCACCTTCGTCGTCATCAAGGTTGTAGGGCTCTTCGTGCCATTGCGGATGGCTGACACGCAACTCGTAGCCGGCGACGAAGCGGTTCACGGCGCGGTGGCATTCGACCTGGAACCCGTCCCCATCGAAGCTTCGGCCTAACTAGGGCACGCACGATTTCGAGCAGGCCGCTCCCGCACGGGCGGCCTGCAGTCTTCAAAACCGCTGGGCGGCATCCTTGGCGATGTCGCCGGACGGATCGTTCCCGTCGCGCCCCCGCCAGTTTTGAATTAGGGCAGTGACCGCCGCGCCCAGCTCCGGTGACTGACCGG